>JAESGF010000038.1_pt1 | contig 197685 bp, 188 predicted proteins | sample 9269621 | NCBI WGS metagenome assembly JAESGF01 (sample SAMN14515066, study PRJNA621663) | algae metagenome | isolation source: Tolypothrix carrinoi HA7290-LM1 and co-occurring heterotrophs from dry rock... | place: USA: Makauwahi cave, Kauai, Hawaii | collected 2011-01-06
TCGATCTTGCCGGCGTCCTTGTCGATGCAGGTGACGGTGTGGCCGAAGTCGGCGAAGCACGCGCCGCTCACCAGGCCGACGTAGCCCGTCCCGATCATTGCAACCTTCATGCGCGGTCCCCCGAAACGCTAGATCGTCGAAGACGTCCGTGGACGTCGGAATCAGATTTCCTGGTTGTAGGCGCCGACCTGTGACCGTTTCGCGAGGCGCGGCTTCACCTCCTCGCGGAACAGCCGGCGCATGTCGTCTTCGGACTGGGTGCTCTCGACGACCACCACCAGCTCGGGCTTGTTCGACGAGGCGCGGACCAGCACCCATGAGCCGTCCTCGAGGGCGACGCGTACGCCGTTGACGGTGACCAGGTCGGTGATCTTCCGCCCCAGGATCGTGCCCCCGGCGTTCGCGAACTCGGTGTACTCACGCACCACGTCATCGACCACGCCGTACTTCTCCTCGTCGGCGCAGTGCGGGCTCATGGTCAGCGACGTGTAGGCGACCGGCAGCGCCTTCTTCAGGTCCGAGAGCTTCTTGTCCGGGTTGCGATCCAGCATCGACAGGATCGCCGCCGCCGCCACCAGGCCGTCGTCGTAGCCGCGCCCGATCGGCGGGTTGAAGAAGAAGTGGCCGCTCTTCTCGAAGCCGGCCAGCGCGCCCAATTCGGCGGTCTTGCGCTTGATGTAGCTGTGGCCGGTCTTCCAATAGACCGTCTTGGCGCCGTTGGCCTTGAGCACCTCGTCGGTGGCGAACAGCCCCGTCGACTTCACGTCGACGATGAAGGTGGCGTCCTTGTGTAGGGCCGACAGGTCACGCGCGAGCATCAGGCCGATCTTGTCGGCGAAGATCTCCTCGCCCTCGTCATCCACCACGCCGCAGCGGTCGCCGTCGCCATCGAAGCCCAGCGCCACGTCAGCGCCGTACTGGCGCACGGCGTCGGCCATGGCGTGCAGCATCACGCTGTCTTCCGGGTTCGGATTGTATTTCGGGAAGTTGAAGTCGAGATCGCAGTCCATCTCGATCACCGTCGCCACGCCCATCCGGCGCAGCGCGTCGGGCGCGAACGCGCCGGCGGTGCCGTTGCCGCACGCGGCGATCACCTTCAACGGCCGCTTCAGGCTGGCGCGGCTGGCGACGTCGGCGATGTAGCGCTCGGCCACGCCCGGCACATGCGTCAGCGAGCCGCCGGCCTGCGTTTTCCACGCCCCCTTCAGCACGATTTCCTTCAGCCGGCCCATCTCGTCGGGCCCGAAGGTCAGCGGCTTCTGGGCGCCCATCTTCACGCCGGTCCAGCCGTTCTCGTTGTGGCTGGCGGTGACCATGGCCACGCACGGCGCGTCCAGGTCGAACTGGGCGAAGTAGGCCATCGGCGAGACCGACAGGCCGATGTCCAGCACCTCGCAGCCCGCGGCGACGAGGCCGATGGTCAGGGCCTGCTTGATCGACAGCGAGTAGGCGCGGAAATCGTGGCCGACGACGATGCGCTTCTGGCCCAGTTCCTGGATGTAGGTCCCAAGGCCCAGGCCCAGCGCCTGGATCCCCAGCAGGTTGATCTCCGGCCCGAACAGCCAGCGCGCGTCGTACTCGCGAAAGCCGGTGGCCTTCACCAGCGGCTGGATTTCGTACTCGAAGGTATTGGCGACGAGGTCGGCGCGAGGGGCAGGCAGCATCGGAACTCCGGCGTTACGGATCGCGGGTCTGTTTACTTGGCGGATCGATCCCCGGCCAGCCGAACGCATAAGGTCCAGCTTGGGTCCGCCTCTGTCATTTGATCGACGGGATGCGCGAGGACCTACATCACCCCGGCGCGAAGCAGGTCGTGGACGTGCAGGATGCCCACCGGACGGCCGTCGTCCACGACGAACAGCACGGTGACCGCCGGCGCCGGATCGCTCATCAGCGCCAGCGCTTCGCCGGCCAGCATGTGCGGCGGGGCGATCTTCTTCGGGCCTGGCGTCATCACCTCGCCCGCCGTGTGGTCCATCAGCCCGTCGATGTGCCGGCGCAGGTCGCCGTCGGTAATCGCGCCCAGCAGCTGGCCGTCGGGCGCCACGACGCCGACGATGCCCCAGCGCATCTGGGTCATCACCAGCAGGGTCTGGCGCATCGGCGTCTCAGGTGAGACCAGCGGCAGTTCCTCGCGGCCGTGCATCAGGTCGGCGGCCGTGCGCAGCATCGCCCCCAGCTTGCCGCCAGGGTGGAAGATGCGGAAATCCGTCGGCTGAAAGCCGCGGCGCTCCAGCAAGGCGACGGCCAGGGCGTCGCCCATCGCCAGCTGCAGGGTCGTCGACGTGGTCGGCGCATTGACCGCGTCAGTGGCCTCCGGTGCGTCCGGCAGCAGCAGCACGATGTCGGCCGCCCTGGCCAACGTGCCGTCCGCGGCCGCCGTCAGCGCGATCAGCGGGATCGCGAACCGCGCCGCATAGGCGATGACGTCGGCCAGCTCCCGCGTCTCGCCGGTCTTGCTCAGCGCGAGGATCACGTCGTCGGCGCCGATCATGCCCAGATCGCCGTGGCTGGCCTCGCTGGGGTGGACGAAGCTGGCCGTTGAGCCGGTGGAGGCCAGGGTGGCGGCGATCTTGCGGGCGACGTGCCCAGACTTGCCCATGCCGGTGCAGATGATCCGACCGCGCGCGGCGAACAGCGTCTCCACCGCCTGTGCAAAGGGCTCGCCCAGTTCACGAGCCATCCGGCCCAGCGCCTCGGCTTCGGTCTCCAGCACGCGGCGGCCGACGGAAAGCGGGTCGTGGTCGCTCATTGCGACGGCGCCAGGGCCTGGTTCTGGATGTTGCGGACGGCCTCGCGCGCCTGGTCCGTGCGCTGCATGGCCGCCTCGTGCTCGCGCTTCATGGCGGCCTGCACGGCGGCGGTGCGCTGCACCGGCGTATGGCCGAACGGTGCGGGCGAGCGGTCGCCAAGGCCCTGCGGCCAGACAAGCGCCAGAGCCACGGCCGCGATCGCGGCGACGGCCAGGAACGGCAGGAAGAGACGATCCAACATCGCGCGTTCTATAGCCCGCGCCGGCTTGACGGCGAAAGCCTCGGGTCCTAGCCGCAGGGCCTGTCGAAAAAGGAGCGCGCCTTGCCCACCCTGATCCTGCTGCGTCACGGCCAGAGCCAGTGGAACCTCGAGAACCGCTTCACCGGCTGGGTCGACGTCGACCTGACGGCCCAGGGGGAGGCCGAGGCCAAGAAGGGCGGCGAACTGATCAAAGCGGCGGGCCTGCACATCGACCGCTGCTTCACCTCGGTCCAGACGCGCGCCATCCGCACCTCCTGGCTCGCGCTCGCCGCCGCCGGCCAGGCGTTCGTCCCGGAGACGAAAGACTGGCGTCTGAATGAGCGCCACTACGGCGGCCTCACAGGCCTCAACAAGGCCGAGACGGCCGAGAAGCACGGCGAGGAGCAGGTGAAGATCTGGCGCCGCAGCTACGACATCCCGCCGCCGCCGCTGGCCGTCGGCTCCGAGTACGACTTCGGCAAGGACCGCCGCTACGCCGGCGCCAAGCTCCCCGACACCGAGAGCCTGAAGACCACGCTGGATCGCGTGCAGCCGTACTGGGAAAGCGACATCGCCCCGCACCTTCAAGCCGGCGAGACGCTGCTCATCGCCGCCCACGGCAACTCGCTGCGCGCCATCGTGAAGCTGTTGTTCGGCGTCGGCGACGACGCCATCGTCGGCGTCGAGATCCCGACGGGCAATCCGCTGGTCATCGAGCTGGACGGCAGCCTGAAGCCGACCGCCGCGCGCTACCTCGACACCGCGCGTGCGACGGAGCTGCCGCCGATCTAAGCTCGCCGGCATGACCGACGAGGATTTCATGCGCCGCGCCATCGCCGTGGCGGCCGCCCAGGTGGGCCGCACCGGCGACAATCCGGCGGTCGGCTGCGTGATCGCGCAGAACGGGCAGATCGTCGGCGAGGGGGCGACCGGCGACGGCGGCCGCCCGCACGCCGAGGAGCTCGCGCTCCGCCAGGCCGGCGAGGCCGCCCGCGGCGCCACCGCCTACGTCACCCTGGAGCCCTGCGGCGAACGCTCGTCCGGCGCGGCGTCCTGCAGCGAACTCCTGGCCCTGGCGGGCGTCGCCCGGGTGGTGGTCGCCTGCGCCGATCCGTCCGTGTTCGCCGCCGGTCGTGGCGGCGAGCGGCTGCGTGCATCGGATATCACGTTCGACCAAGGGTTGCTGAGCGAGGAGGCGAGCCAGCTCTACCTGGGGTATGCGCCGGCTAAATCCCTGGAAATACGCCGTTAATTGGTCGGGGCGTAGCGTCGTTCGAATCTTCGCCGGACGCCGTCCCGAATGCCCGTCACCCACGCTCGCAACCTGGTCGTCGCCCACCTCACCCAGGCGCAGGTCGACGCGGTGTGCGCCAAGCACGACCGGCTGTGGACGTCGAAGCCCGGCGGCGCGCGGGCGGTCTTCGCCTGGCAGGACCTGACCGGCCTGAACCTGTCGGGCCGGAACCTTTGCGACGCCGACTTCACCGGCGCGATCCTCACCGACTGCAAGCTGATCGGCGCCCGGCTCGACAACGCCACCCTGTTCGGCGCGGACCTGCAGAACGCCAAGCTGAACGACGCCTCGCTGCGCCGCGCCGACCTGCGCGCGGCGTCCCTGCGCAACGCCGACCTGACCGGCGCAGACCTCTTCGAGGCCGACCTGCGCGAGGGCCAGCTCGCCGCCGCCGACCGCCAGTTCGGCTTCCGCCGGCTGGAGACCGGCCAGCCCTCCAGGCCCGGCGAGATGCAGGGCGCGATCCTGGCCGGCGCCAACCTCGAACGCTCGCGCCTCTCGGGCGTCATGGCCGTTCGCGCCGACTTCACCGACGCCGTTCTGCGCGACGCCAAGCTCATCCGGGCCAACCTGAAGCAGGCCTCGATGAAGGGGGCGAACCTCTCGGGCGCCGACCTGTCGGGCGCCGACCTCGCCGGCGCCGACCTCCGCGACGCGGTGCTGGTGGGAGCCAAGACCGTCGCGTGGAATGTCACCGAGGCGAACCTTTCGGGGGTCCTCACCGACGAGCCGGCCGGCAAGCTCGCCACCGGCATGCCCTACAAGAAGATGATCCGCGACCACGCCCGCTGGTGCGAGACCGACGGGGCCGAGGGCGCGCCGTCCGTCTTCGACGCCGCCGACCTGCGCGGCCTTGGCTCGATCCGCGGCTTCAACCTGACGGCGCTGTCGGGCAAGGACGCCTGCTTCTACGGCCTCGACATGGAAGGCGTGCAGCTCCAGGGCGCGCACCTCGAAAACGCCGACCTGCGCAACTGCAACCTGCGCCGGGCCGACCTGCGCGGGGCCCGCCTCGTGGGCGCCAAGCTCTCCGGCTCCGACCTGCGCGAGGCGCAGATGGGCCCGCTGCTGCTGGGCGCCGACCGGGTGATGCCTTGCAACATGACCGGCGCCGAGCTCAAGAACGCGGAACTCGCGGGCGCCGATCTGCGCCATGCCGTGCTCGATCAGGCCGACGTCTCCCGCGCGAACTTCCAGGGCGCCCTGCTGCGCCAGGTCAGCCTGACCGGCGCCACGCGCCACGGCGCCCGCGGCCTCGGCGACGCCATCTGACGTGAACGCAGCCGCCCCCGTCCTCACCGGCCGTCGCAATCTCAGCGAAGGCGAGCTGAAGATCCTGCTGGACAACCATGCCCGCTTCGCGGCCGGACAGGGCGGCAAGCGCGCCACCCTGCCGTTCGTCGACTTCTCAGGCCTGGACCTCGCCAACCGCAATCTCGCCGGCGCCGACTTCTCCGGCTCGGTCTTCGACGCGGCCCGGCTTTCGGGCGCGAAGCTGTCCGGAGCCAACCTCTCCGGCTGCGATCTTCGTCATGCCGACCTGCGGTACGCGAACCTCACCTGCGCCAACCTGCGCGGCGCGTGCCTGGCGGGCGCGAACCTGACGGGCGCGAACCTGACCGGCGCCGACCTGCGGCCCGGCAAGGTGGCCGCGCCGCACCCGTCCAAGGGTTTCCCGGCCGTCGTCGAGGAGGACCGCGGCGGCCAGCTGGAGGGCGCGACCCTCGCCGGCGCCATCCTGGATGGCTGCCGCCTTGAAGGGCTGTTCGCGCCGGAGGCCGACTTCTCCGACTGCTCGATGGTCGGCGTGAACCTGCTGCAGGCGAACCTGAAGGACGCCGACCTCTCGGGCGCGGTGCTCAACGGCGCCGAGGTCGCCGGCGCCAACTTCGAAGGCGCCGACTTCTCGGGCGCGGAGGTGATCGGCGTGAAGATGGCGGCGGCCCGCACCGCCGGCGCCAAGCTGGGCGCGATCAAGGAGCCGCCCAGCCGTCATGCCCTCATGCGCTGCGCCCAGCTGGTGGAGCAGGCCCGGGCCCACGACGCCTGGGTCCGCTCGGGCGGCAAGCAAGGCGCGCCGGTGTCGCTCGCGGGCGAGGATCTGCGGCCGGCGGCGGATGGGCTGAAAGGCCTGCGGCTCACCGCGGCCAACATTCGAGGCGCTTGCCTCGCCGGCCTCGATCTCACGGGGATCCATCTGCAGGGCGCCAACTTGGAGGACACCGACCTGGTGGGCGCCGTGCTCGCCGGCGCGGATCTGCGGGGCGCCAAGTTGGGCGGCGCCAACTTCACCCGCGCGGACCTGCGCGCCGCGCTCCTCGCGCCGTTGCCGCTCGGCCCCAATCGCGAGACGCCGACCAACTTGACAGGGGCGCGTCTGCGCCACGCCAACCTGGACGGCGCCGATCTCACCGGCGCCATCATCCAGGGCGTCGACGCCCGCGGGGCGCGGCCGCCGCTGCGTCAATAGAAAAGGGCGGCGCCCTTGCGGACGCCGCCCCATGTCGCCTGAGAGGCCGGAAGGCGCTTACGCGGCCTTCTCGCCTTCGATCAGCTTGGATTCGCCGGTGGTGATGGCGATCGTCCGCGGCTTCAGCGCCTCGGGCAGCTCACGCTTCAGCGAGATCTGCAGCAGGCCGTCGGCCAGGTTGGCGTCGGTCACGACCACGTAGTCCGCCAGCTGGAACCGGCGCTCGAAATTGCGCTCGGCGAGGCCGCGGTGCAGGTACTGCTTGGCCTCGTCGTTGGCGGCCTTGCGGCCCTGCACGGTGAGGAGGTTTTCCTTCACCTCGACGTTCAGTTCTTCGGGACGGAAGCCCGCCACCGCGATGTCGATGCGGTAGGCGTTCTCGTCGGTCCGCTCGATGTTGTACGGCGGATAGCCCGTGGCGGCGTCAGCGGCCGCGGTCTCGAGCAGCGAGGCCAGGCGGTCGAAGCCCACGACGGAGCGATAGAGGGGGGAGAAGTCGATCGTACGCATGCGGTCACATCCTTCTTTCAAAGCAAGGTTGCGTTGTGTTGTGGGCGCGCGGCCGGACCTCGAAAGCGTCCGTAGGCGTGCCGGAAGGCCCGGACATCCAGCGCCTTCCGCGATGTGATTTAGGCGCCGCAAATGCGGGTTCAAGGGCTTGCGCGAGAAGCTTGGCCATCTAGGCTCGCGCCCACCAGAACGCCTTTAGGGAGGCTCTCCAGAATGCTCCGTTCGTTCCTTGTCGCCGCCGTCGTGGCCGCCGTCGCCGCGCCCGCCGTCGCCGCAGACGCCCAGCTCCAGGCCGCGGTCGCCGGCGCCCAGCGCAGCGAGGCCCACAAGGCCCGCGACGCCGCCCGCCATCCGGTCGAGACCCTGACCTTCTGGGGCCTGAAGCCGAAGCAGACGGTGATCGAGCTGCAGCCGGGCTCGGGCTACTGGACCGAGATCCTCGCGCCCTACGCCAAGGCCACGGGCGGGACCTACATCGCGACGGCCGCCGACCTGAACAATCCGAACCTCTCGGAAGGCGCCAAGACCGGTCGCGCCAACTTCGAGAAGAAATACGCCGACGAGGCGAAGTACGGGAAGATCACATACGCCAACTTCGGCCCCAGCTCCGGCCCGCTGGCCCCGGCCGGCTCGGCGGACATGGTGATCACCGCCCGCAACGTTCACAACTGGGCCACCCAGCCGGGCCTGCTCGACAAGGTGCTGAAGGACGCCCACGCCGCGCTCAAGCCCGGCGGCGTGCTCGCCGTCGAGGAACACCGCAAGGATCCGAAGCCCGAGGCCGCCAACTGGGCCGACGGCTACATGTCCGAGAAGACCGTGATCGCCGCGGCCGAAAAGGCCGGCTTCAAGCTGGCGGCCAAGTCCGAGGTGAACGCCAACCCGAAGGACACCAAGGATCACCCCTTCGGCGTCTGGACCCTGCCGCCCACGCGCCAGAGCGCCGGGCGCGGCCAGCCGGCCGATCCGAATTTCGACCGCACCAAGTACGACGCGATCGGCGAGAGCGACCGCATGACGCTCCGTTTCGTGAAGGCCGGCTAAGGCTTGCCGCTTTGCCCCCCGGCGGTCATCCGGTAAAGCCGGAGACGGCCGGCTGCCGGGGGGCGGACGCGTAAGGTTGCAGGACACGATGATCCGACTCTCCCGCCGGATGGTGCTGATGAGCGCCGCCGCGCTCGCCGCCTGCGGACAGAAGCCTGCCGAGAAGGCGCAGCCCAAGGCCAAGGCGCCTGCGGCCAACCCCGCGACCCTCGAGGGCGTGACCGCCGGCGACTGGCGCCTGCCCGCCGACAGGGCGCGCGACGCTTTCCGCCACCCGGTCGAGACGCTGAACTTCTGGGGCCTGAAGCCGGGCGCCACGGTCGTAGAGTTCTGGCCGGGCGCCGGCTGGTACACCGACATCCTCGCGCCGTACCTGGCGGCCACGAACGGCAGGCTCTATGCCGCCCAGCAGCAGATCACCGATCCGGCGGACACCGCCACCCGCACCGTCTTCGACGCCTACGCCCGGCGGTTCAGCGGCAATCCCAGGCTCTATGGGAAGATCGAGTTCACCAGCTTCGGCCCCACCAGCGGGCCTGTGGCGCCGGCCGGAACGGCGGACCTCGTTCTGTTCCTGCGCAACCTGCACAACTGGATGGCCGCCGGCATCGCCGAGAAGGCCTTCCGCGACGCCTTCCTGGCCCTGAAGCCCGGCGGCGTTCTGGGCGTCGAGGAGCATCGCGCGAGCCCCGGCGGTGTGCCCGACCTGCTCGCCACCGACGGCTATGTCGAGCAGGCCTACGCCATCAAGTTGGCCGAGGAAGCGGGCTTCCGGCTGGCGGGCGAGAGCGAGATCAACGCCAACCCGAAGGACACCAAGGACCACCCGTTCGGCGTGTGGACCCTGCCGCCGGTGCGCCGCACCTCGGCCTTCGGCCAGCCCGCGGATCCAGCCTTCGACCGGGCCAAGTACGACGCTATCGGCGAGAGCGACAGGATGACGCTGAAGTTCGTGAAGCCCGCTTAAGGGTGGCCTCCGGATCGCAGGCCCTGCGGCAAACCGCGTAACCGCGGTCACGACCCGTTTACACATTTCGCGCCTAAGGCGAAGCTCACCTTGAGTCGGTGAGAGCGCGGGGGCGCATGGCGACGCTTGAGGAACTGACCAAACGCATCCGCGGCGCTGCGGCGACGGGCGGCTTGTCGCGTTCGATCAAGCTCGATCTCAAGGGCGAGGGCGTCATCCACGTTGCGGGGACCGAGGTTACCAATGAGGACAAGCCGGCCGACCTGACGGTCCGCATCAGCCGCACAGACCTCACCGCCCTCGGCAAGGGCGAACTCGATCCCATGCGCGCCATGATGACCGGCCGCATGAAGCTTTCCGACATGGGCCTCGCCATGAAGCTGCAGCCTGAGATTCAGGCTCTGTTTTCAAAGGCCGTGTAGGCCATCCATCAAATGACGGATTCCGCGCCCCTTCTGGACATCGCCGAGGACCCGGTCCCGCCGGGCGGCGTCGCCGAGTGGTTCACCGGCGCCGACGGGGCGAAGCTTCGAGCCGCGCTGTTCCGCCCGCACGGCCGGGCACGTGGCTCGGTGGTGCTGTCGGGCGGCCGGACCGAGCCGATCGAGAAGTACTACGAGACCATCGGTGACTTCCTGAGCCGCGGCTTCGTCGTCCTGGCCCACGACTGGCGCGGCCAGGGGCTGTCTGCGCGGGCTCTGGGCGACCGGCTGAAAGGGCACGCCCGCGGTCACAAGGCCTTTCTCGACGATTTCCGCCGCCTGCTGGACCGTTACGAGGACCGGCTGCCGAAACCTTGGATCGCCGTCGGCCATTCGATGGGCGGCTGCCTCACGCTCCTGGCGCTCGCGCACGGCGAGAAGCGGTTCGCCGGCGCGGTGCTGTCGGCGCCGATGCTGGGCATCCAGTTCGGAAAAGTCGCGCCCAGCGCCGCGGCCTTTCTGGCCCGCCTCAACATCACGCTGGGCCGCGCCGGCCGCTACACCCTGGGTCAGCCCGGCAAGCCGTTCGACGACACCTTCGACGGCAACATCCTCACCCACGATCGGCGCCGCTTCCTGCGCCATCGCGCCCAGATCGCCGCCCAGCCGGACCTCGCGCTCGGCGCGCCGACCTACGGCTGGCTCGACTTCGCGATCAACGCCACCGCCTTCCTCGCCCGGCCTGAGCGGCTGCGCGCGGTGACCATCCCGGTCGAGATCGTCTCGGCGGAAGAAGACCGGCTGGTCGACAACGCCGCGCAGCGCGCGGCGGCCCGAAACCTACCGCAGGGACGGCTTGTGACCGTGCCCGGCGCCTACCACGAAATCCTGATGGAGACGGACGACATGCGTAACATCTTCCTGAAGGTCTTCGATGCGCTCACCGGCAAGACCGCGCCGAAGCCTTCCGAAGGCCCCAAGGCCGCCGCAGCCACCCCGCCGGCCCCCAAGCCGCCCGAGGCGCCGAAGCCCGCCCCGGCTCCGACGCCGGCTCCGGCTGCCGCCGCGCCTGCGCCGGCCGCCGCGCCGAAAGCCGCGACCGCCGCTGCGAAGCCCGCCGCGAAGAAGCCCGCGGCCGCCAAGAAGGTCGCGGCTCCGAAGGCCGCCGCCAAGCCGGCCGCGAAGGCCACGCCGAAGGCTGCCGCCGCCAAGGCCGCCGCTCCGAAGGCCGCGGCTCCGGTCAAGAAGCCGGCTGCGGCCAAGGCTGCCCCGAAGGCGGCCGCGAAGCCCGCCGCGGCGAAGAAGGCGCCGGCGGCCGCCAAGCCCGCCCCGAAGGCTGCCGCGAAGCCTGCGGCGAAACCGGCCGCCAAGCCCGCGGCCGCAAAGAAGCCCGCCACGGCCAACAAGCCGGCCGCCGCCAAGGCGGCCCCAAAGGCCGCTCCGAAGGCCGCGGCGAAGCCCGCCGCCGTCGCCAAGGCTCCGGTCGCGAAGAAGCCGGCCGCTGCGAAGAAGCCCGCGGCCAAGAAGGCTCCGGCCAAGAAGTAGATCCTGAAGCCTCCTCCGCTTGCGGAGGAGGCGCTCGGCGCCTCTACGCCGCCGACCGTCTCAGGGCGACCAGCGCCTCCTCCAGGCAGGCGCGGTCGCCGGCGATGGCGACCTGTCCGCCGTTCGGTCCGACGGGCCGGCCGCGCCAGTCTGTGACCAGCCCGCCCGCGCCCTCGATCACGGGGATCGCGGCGTCGATGTCCCAGGCCTTCAGGCCGGCCTCGATCACCATGTCCATCGTGCCCGCCGCCACCATGGCGTAGGCGTAGGCGTCGCAGCCCAGCCGGGCCAACCGCGCCGCCGCGCGGACCTGCGTCCAGGCGCCCAGCTCCGCGCCGTTGAAGCAGGCTTCCGGATCGGTGGTGGCGATGATCGCATCGGTCAGCTTGGGGCAGGGCCGTACCTTGAGGGCCCGTTCGCCTGCCGGCGTCACCAGCCGCGAACCTGCGGCCGATCCCAGATAGACCTCTTCGATGTACGGCTGGCCGATGGAGCCCAGCACCGGCTTGCCCTCGTGGCGCAGCCCGATCAGCACGCACCACAGCGGCAGGCCCGCGATGAAGGCCCTCGTGCCGTCTACCGGATCCAGCACCCAGACGAACTCGGCGTCGGGCCGGTCCTCGCCGTATTCCTCCCCGATCACGCCATGGTCGGGATAACGCTCGGCGATCAGCGCCCGGATCGCCCGCTCGGCGCCGCGGTCCGCCTCGGTGACAGGATCGAACGCGCGGAACCCGGTGGCGCCCGCGACGCCCTTGTCCACCAGGCCGTGGTCGGCCCGGAACAGCGGCAGGATCGCCTGGCCGGCAGCGTGGTTGAGCTCGAGCAGAAAGGCGTCGAGTTCGGCGGTGAGTTCGGGGGACATCGGCATGACCCCCGCTTTAGCGCGACTTCGCTCAGACCTTAAGGCTGGCCTGAGGATCGGAGCGTCAGCCCTCGGCCTCGTTCATCGCCTTGGCCAGCTCCAGCAGGCGCCGGCGCGGCCGCTCGCCCAGCGCGTAGTAGGCGCGGACCAGCTCATGCGTTTCCTTGCGGGCGAACAGGTCCAGCTCCTCGCCGGATTCTTCGTGCGCCCGGCGTTGCTCGGGCGAGAGGCCCTCGTAGAAGTAGCTCACCGGCGCATCGAGCACCTCGGCCAACTGCCATAGCCTTGCGGCCGACATGCGGTTGGCCGCGCACTCGTACTTCTGGATCTGCTGGAAGCGGACGCCGCATGCGCCCGCCAGCTCCTGCTGGGTCAGGCCCAGCAGTTTACGCCGTCGCCGAAGCTTACGGCCGAGGTGAAGGTCGATCTGGTCCATCCCCAAAGACGTCCGCGTAGTAACCCCATGTCCCGGTTCGGGACCCGTCCGGCCTTCCACCGCAAGTCGTGGGCCACTATTGGAGGGGCATGGCCGACAAGCGTGACCTTGCCCCCAGCTTCGCCCAGAGGATGGCGTGGCGGCTGGAGGCCCTGGCGTTCGACGCCCTGTCGGGTCTGGTGCGCTCATTCCCCATCGACGCGGTCTCGGATTTCGGGGCCTGGATGTTCCGCACTCTGGGGCCTCTGACCAGCGCGCGCCGGGTCGCCGAACGCAACCTGCGGATCGCGTTGCCGGACGCCACCGAGCAAGAGATCGCCGGCGTCATGCGTGCCCAGTGGGAGGAGCTCGGCCGCTGGATCCTGGAGTTCCCGATCCTCGACCGCATCATCGGCGACCCGTCGCGGGTGACGCTGGAGAACGGCGAGCGGCTGGCGGAGCTTGCGGGGGGCGGCGGCCCCGCCGTCTTCATTTCCGGCCATTTCTCGAACTTCGAGGTGATGGCCGCGGCCATCGTCCAGGCCGGCGTGCCCTGCCAGATCACCTACCGGGCCATGAACAACCCGTATGTGGACGAACGCGTGCGGAAGAACCGCTTCGCCTATGGGGTCCGCCTGTTCGCCCCCAAGGGTCTGGACGGCGCCCGGGAGCTGATGCGGGCGCTGGCGCGCGGCGAGTCCGTCGCCCTGATGAACGACCAGAAGTTCAACGGCGGGGTGGCGGCCCCGTTGTTTGGCCTCACCGCCCACACCGCGCCCGGCCCCTCGACCTTCGCCCTACGCTTCGGCGCGCCGCTTCAGCCGATGAGCGTCGAGCGCACCGGGCCTGGCGCCAGGTTCAAGGTGACTGTGCACGAGCCGATCTGGCTGACCGACACCGGCGACCGCGACGCCGACATCCAGGCTGGCGTGCGGCGCATCAACGCCTTCATCGAAGATCGCATCCGCGCGCGGCCCCACGACTGGTTCTGGGTCCACAAGCGCTGGCCGAACGAGGTCTACAAGACCTAGGCGTGCGTTTCCCGCCAGCGCTGCAGCGCCTCGCCCGGGCCCGCATAGGCCTCCTGCAGTTCGGCGCTCCAGTAGCGCAGCGCCTCAAGAGGCACCTTCTGGCCGGTGACGGCGCAGATCACATAGCGGCCGGGCTTCAGCACGGCGAAGTCGCCGTCGCCGTAGTGCAGCTTGGCGATGTCGGAGCCGGATGGGTCCTGAGCGTTCATGGGCCGCTATTTAGACCTTCCGTGCGGCTCAGAACAGATCGCCCTGTTCGGGGCCGCCCGACGCGGCGGGCGGCTTCGGCTTCTTCGCCGCCGGCTTCGGCGGCGGGGCCGCGGGCGCGCCATCCGCGCCGTCGATCACCGCCTGGCGGGTGACCGCATCGCCGAACTTGATCGCGACCCGCTCGCCGCTCTCCAGGGCCGCGCCCGCATGGACGATCGAGCCGTCGTCCCGCGTCACCCGCGCGAAGCCGCGCTGCAGCGGGCGGTCGGGGTCGACGCTGGCGTACAGCTTCGACAGGCCCTCCAGCCGCTCGCCCAGGCGCTCCAGTCGCCGGTCCATGCAGGGCCGAAGCCTCGCCGACAGCGCGTCCAGCCGATCCTTCTGCACCGTCTGCGGCCGCTGCAGCAGCAGGGGCGAGAGCCGGCTGGAGATCCGCACCAGGTCGCGCTCGTGGGCAGCGGCGTTGCGCGACAGGCCCGCGCCCAGCCGGCCGGAGACGATGCCGAACCGCTGGGCCGCCAGCTCGACCAGGTCGGGCACGCGCTTCAGGGCGCGGTCGGCGTGCTGCACGCGGCTGCGGCGATCCTCGACCATCCGGCCCGAACAGCGATGCATGCGGGCGCCGTAGTCGGCGACCAGGCCCTTCAGCTCGGCCAGCACCGGCGTCGCCATTTCGGCGGCCGCCGTCGGCGTCGGCGCCCGGCGATCCGAGACGAAGTCGATCAGGGTGGTGTCGGTCTCGTGGCCTACCGCGCTGATCAGCGGGATGGTGCAGGCCGCCACGGTGCGCGCCAGGCCCTCGTCGTTGAACGGCCAGAGGTCCTCGACCGAGCCGCCGCCGCGGGCGACGATCAGCACGTCCGGCCGGGGTATGGCGCCATTGGGATCCAGGGCGCAAAAGCCGCGGATCGCCGCGCTCACCTGGCCCGCGGCCGCATCGCCCTGCACCACCACCGGCCAGACCACCACATGGCACGGCCAGCGGTCGCGGATGCGGTGCAGGATGTCGCGGATCACTGCGCCCGTCGGGCTGGTGATGACGCCCACGACCGACGGCATCTCCGGGATGCGCGTTTTCCGCTCGGGCGCGAACAGGCCCTCGGCGTTCAGCTTGGCCTTGAGGCGCTCCAGCTGCGCGAGCAGCGCGCCGACGCCGGCCGCCTCCATCGTCTCGATGACGATCTGGTAGCGGGAGCCCTGCGGATACGAGGTGATCTTGCCGGTGACCACCACCTCCAGCCCCTGTTCGGGCCGGATGGAGAGGTTGCGGACGCTGCCCTTCCAGACGACGCCGTCGATCGCCGCCTTGTCGTCTTTCAGCGTCAGATAGACATGGCCATTCGAGTGGTGCGTGACCTTCGACAGCTCGCCGCGGAGACGCACGAAACCGTAGGCGTCCTCCAGGGTGCGCTTCAGCGCGAACGCCAGCTCCGAGACGGAGTACGGCTTGGCGTTGCTGTCGGTCGTCGTGGCCGCTTCGCTCATTGCCGGAACTTAGCCGCCGCCGCGCCCGGTCCCAAATGGAAAGGGGCGCGCCCAGGCGCCGCGGGGGATACTCACCCGTAGCGCGGACACGCCCCCCATCCCCAACGGATCGGTCGGCCGCTTTCGCGGATCTCGTCAGATGTAGCGGCGCAGGCTCCGGGCGAGCTCGGCGGCGCTGGACTTCTTCTTCGCCTGGGCGGGCTGGTAGGCCACCTGGGCGTGCTCGTGGCAGTAGGGGCCGATCTCGTCCGAGCGACGGCCGCAGAAGGTGAAGGTGTCGAGGGCCGGATCGCCGATCGGCCACTTGCACATGTGGGCGCCGAGCGTCAGCACCGTGGCCATGCCCGGCGCTTCCTCGACGTAGCGCACAGGCGAGGGCGCGGGCGTCGCGGCCACCGGCTCGGCGATGCGGCGCGGGGCCGACGGAGCCGCCGTGGCGACGCGCGCCGGACGCGGCGCCTTGAACACCGTGCGCTGCGGCTTCGAGGGCGCCGCGCGGCCCGACAGGCCCAGCCGGTGCACCTTGCCGATCACCGCATTGCGGGTCACGCCGCCCAGTTGCTTGGCGATCTGACTGGCCGAGAGGCCGTCCTGCCAAAGCTTCTTCAGAAGTTCGACGCGTTCGTCGGTCCAGCCCATTACCGCCTCCCACCCGAGGGTTCGCAGACGTCCCCACGCCTGCAAGATTCAACATCTTGTGGCGCCCGGCGCTTTCGCCGCTCACCAGCCACCATCAGTAGTAAACAACTGGCTAACGGCCACAATAGGCGCCCTCCCGATCATCCACAGGAACTAGATGTTGCGTGCAGAATGCGCGCGAATGTCGCGGATCGGCCGGCTTGGCGCGTGGGGTTGCGGCGGACGCCAGCCGGGCGCACATCTGCGCCATGCGTGACCTGCCTCCCGACGCCGAAGTCGTCCTGCCGCCCGCTCCCCGCGCCTACCCGGGGGTGAACTGGGAGGGGCTGAAGACCCTCTACGCCCGCGAGGTCCGCCGCTTCATGAAGGTGGGCCTGCAGACGCTCGCCGCCCCGGTGGTCACCGCTCTGCTCTACATGCTCGTCTTCGTCGTGGCCGTCGGGGGCAACCGCGAGGTCCACGGCGTCGACTACGGGACCTTCGTCGCCCCTGGCCTCGTGATGATGCAGATCCTCTCGAACGCCTTCGCGAACTCGTCCTCGTCGCTGCTGCAGGCGAAGTTCAACGGCCTGATGGGCGACTTCCTCACCCCGCCGCTGACGCCGGCCGAGCATGTCGTGGGCTTCGGCGCCGGCGCCGCCACGCGCGGCATCGTGGTGGGCGCCATCAGCCTGCTGGCCGTCCTGCCGTTCGCCCGCCTGCCGGTCTCCCAGCCCTGGGCGATCCTCTACTTCGGCCTGGGCGCTGCGCTCATCATGGCCTTCGTCGGCATCATGGCGGGCCTGTGGAGCGAGAAGTTCGACCACATGGCCGCGGTCACCAACTTCGTCATCATGCCGATGACCTTCCTGTCGGGGACCTTCTACCTCGTCGAGCGGCTGCCCGAGCCGTTCCGCACGGCCAGCCACTACAATCCGTTCTTCCATCTGATCGACGGCTTCCGCTACGGCTTCACCGGCGTCGCCGAGAGCAACCTCTTGGTCGGCGCCGTCATGACTGCTGTGCTGGTCTTCGCCCTGGGCTTCGCCTGCCTGCGTCTGTTCACCGTCGGCTACAAGATCAAGACCTAGCTCTCAGCAGCTGGCCGGGCGTCACGCCCAGCAGTCGCCGCATCCAGCGCGCCAGGTGGCTCTGGTGGGCGAAGCCCGTCGCCGCCGCCGCCTCGGCGATGCCGGTGCGGCCGCCCAACAGCAGGCCGCGGGCGCGGATCACCCGCCGCTCCATGACATAGGCGTGCACCGACTGGCCCATGGTCCGGCGGAAGAGGGTGGTCAGGTGCGGCACGCTGATGCCCGCCACCTGCGCCAGCTCCTCCAGGCTGAGCTCGGCGTCCAGCCGCGTCTCGACATAGTCCACCAGCCGCCGCAGCTGCGGCTTCGACAGCAATTGCCGGCCAGGCGTGCGCGGGCCGAAGTCCTGCAGCAGCCGCACCGCCAGCGCCGAGGCCAGGCTGTCGGCGTAGAGCCGCCCCGCCGGCGCCGGCGCATCCAGCTCGGCGGTCAGCGCCCGCGCCAGGTGTTCGACCAGCGTATCCCGCGCCCCCAGCTTCGGCGCGAGCGCGACGCCGGCGGGCAGGTCGAGGGCCGCCGCCGTCGCCGCCATCTGTTCGGGCGCGAGCCGGATCGAGACAATCTCGGTTGGCGCGGCGTCCTCCCAGGACCCTTCGGCGCCTGCCGGCACGAGATCGAAGTCGCCGGGCGTCTGGATCCGCCGCTGGCGGACGCCCTCGCAGGCGCATTCCGCCGGTACGTCCGCCGACAGGTAGAGCAGCACGCGATGGTCGCCCATGGCGGCTCCCACGTGCCGGCCGGCGCTGGCCTGCAGTCGGCGCACGGTCAAGCCGCCCCACTGGCGGGCCTCGCCGTAGGTCAGGGTGGGCTCGGGCGTGTCGGCGTAGCGGAACGGATAGGTCATCGCGCGGCGATCTCGGGACGCCAGCCAGCGCCCATTCCAAGGTGAAGTCAAAGCGAGACGCGCCGGGCCCGGCTCATGGTCATCGGATCGTGCTCGCCGCCGCGCCGCGCCGGGGCCAGTCTTCGACGTCGGGAGGATCCTTCAATGACCGTCGCCGCCACGACCGCGCCACCGAGCGCGGTCCTCGCACGCATCGCCCGCGCCGGCCTCGCCGGCGGGGCCGTGGACTTCGTCTATGCCGGCGTCGTCGGGGCCACCCTGGGCCGCGGCGTCCAGCAGGTCTGGCAGGGCGTGGCCGCCGGCTGGCTAGGCCCCGCCGCGCGCCAGATGGGCTGGGCCTCGGCGGCGCTGGGCGTCGTCACCCACTTCGGCATCGCCACCGCCATGGCCGGCGCCTATGCGCTGGCCGCCGGCCGCGCGCCGGTCCTGCACCGACGTCCGTGGCTCAGCGGGACGCTGTACGGCCTCGTGCTCTACGGCGTCATGTACCGCGTGGTCCTGCCGCTGCGGTGGCCCGAAACCTTCCCGCGCTGGGACGGCGTTCGTTCGGGTGCGGACGTACTCGCCCATGTCGGTGTCGGCCTGGCCATCGCCTACACGCTGCGCCCCGTCGCCGGCCCGAGAGGGACGACGCCCGTAAATCGTTGACATCCCAGCGTTCGAGGCCGAATAGGGCAAGCCTTCCAGTCCCCGTGCCGACCGCGCGGGGACGCTTCCATTTCGGAGGGCTCCTTCGTTGACCGATAAGACCGCCGGCCAGTCCGCCGCGCCCGTTCCCAGCGATCACATCATGGGCGTCTATGCACGCGCTCCGCTGGCGTTCGAGCGAGGCGAGGGCTCGCGACTCTATACGGCCGACGGCGAGGCCTACCTCGACTGCATGGCCGGCATCGCGGTGACGGCGCTGGGTCACAGCCACCCCAAGCTCGTCCAGGCGGTGAAGGACCAGGCCGAGCAGCTCTGGCACACGTCCAACATCTTCCGGATCCCGAACCAGGAGAAGCTGGCCGACCTGCTCACGCGGCACACGTTCGCGGACGTCGCCTTCTTCACCAACTCGGGCGCCGAGGCGATCGAGTGCGCCATCAAGACCGCGCGCAAGCATCACTGGGCCAACGGCCAGCCTGAGCGCATCGACATCATCGGCTTCGACGGTTCGTTCCACGGCCGGACGATCGCCGCCATCTTCGCCGCCAACAATCCGAGCTACGTGGAAGGCTTCGGCCCGCCGCCGCCCGGCTTCGTCGGCGCCAAGTTCGGCGACCTGGAGGGCCTGAAGGCGCTGGTCGGCCCCACGACCGCGGCCATCCTGCTGGAGCCCGTGCAGGGCGAGGGGGGGGCGCGCTCCTGGACCGAAGCCCAGCTCCGGGAAATCCGCCAGCTCTGCGACGAGACCGGGACGCTGCTGATCTACGACGAGATCCAGTGCGGCCTCGGCCGGACCGGCAAGCTGTTCGCCTACGAGTGGGCCGAGGGCGGCGCCGATCCCGACATCATGGCCGTGGCCAAGGCGCTGGGCGGCGGCTTCCCCGTGGGCGCGTGCCTGGCCACCGCCGAAGCGGCGAAGGGCATGACGCCCGGCAGCCACGGCTCGACCTACGGCGGCAATCCGCTGGCCATGGCCGTGGGCGTCGCCTCGGTCGAGGAACTGGTGAAGCCGGAACTGCTGGCCCACGTCCGCGAGGTGGCCGGCTATTTCAACCAGCAGCTCTCGGGCCTGAAGGACCGCTATCCCGATGTCGTCGTCGACATCCGCGGCAAGGGCCTGTTGATCGGCGTGAAGCTGGCGACGCCGAACCGCGAGTTCATGCAGCACGCCCGCGACGAGAAACTGCTGATCGCCGGCGGCGGTGACAACTGCGTGCGTCTGCTGCCGCCGCTGACGCTGTCCCTCGACGAGGCCCGGGAGGCCATCGGCAAGCTGGAACGCGCCTGCGAGACGGCCCGGGCCAAGGCGAAGGCGGCCGCGGCGTGAGTGGCCAGCCGGTGCGGCACTTCCTCGACCTCTGGAAGCTCGAAGCCGCCGATCTCCGCGCGATCCTCGACGACGCCCATGCCCGCAAGGCCGCCCGCAAGGGCTGGCCCAAGGGCAAGGCCGACGCCGACCGTCCCGCCGACGGCCGGACGCTGGCGATGATCTTCGAGAAGAACTCCACCCGGACGCGCTTCTCGTTCGACGCCGCCATGCGCCAGCTGGGCGGCTCGGTGATCATGTCCAACGCGGTCGACATGCAGCTCGGCCGCGGCGAGCCGATCGAGGACACGGCCCGCGTGCTGTCGCGCATGGTCGATGCGGTGATGATCCGGGCGAACGTCCACGAGGACATCGAGCGCTTCGCCATGGCCTCCACCGTGCCGGTGATCAACGGCCTGTCCGACAAGAGCCACCCCTGCCAGATCCTGGCCGACCTGATGACGCTCGAAGAGCATCGCGGGCCGCTTGCCGGCAAGACGATCGCCTGGATCGGCGACGGCAACAACGTCTGCGCCAGCTTCATCCACGCCGCGCCCAAGCTGGGCTACCGGCTGAAGATCGCCACGCCCACCATCTATCACCCCGACCTCGTCGACCTCGCCCGGGCGGCCGAGCAGCAGGGCCTGGTCGAGGCCGGCGACGATCCGCACGAGGCGGTCCGCGGCGCCGACTGCGTCGTCACCGACACCTGGGTCTCGATGGGCGACACCGACCACGATGAGCGCTTCGAAGCGCTGGAGCCCTACCAGGTCGACGAGACGCTGATGGACGAGGCCGCCCCCAACGCGGTCTTCCTCCATTGCCTGCCCGCGCACCGAGGCGAGGAAGTCACCGACGCCGTCATCGACGGGCCGCAGAGCCTGATCTGGGACGAGGCCGAGAACCGCCTGCACGCCCAGAAGTCGATCCTGGCGTGGTGCTTCGGGGCGATCTAGCCTGACCGCGTGATCGGGGGATCCATGAAGTTCGCCGCGTTCCTGGCCGCCGTTGCGCTGCTGGCGGGAACGTCCGCGCGCGCCCAGACGGCGCAGGACCTCGACGGCGTCTTCTCCCGCTTCTCATCCACGACACCCGGCTGCGCCATCGGCCTGGATCGGCCGGGCCAGGCGGTGCTGACCCGCGCCTGGGGTATGGCCGACCTTGAGCACGGGATCGCCAACACGCCTGAGACGGTCTTCGAGTCCGGCTCGGTGGCCAAGCAGTTCACCGCCGCGGCGATCCTGATGCTGGCCCGCGAGGGCAAGCTCAGGCTCACCGACGACGTGCGCAAGTACGTGCCCGAGCTCTGGACCTATCCGACGCCCGTCTCGATCGAGCAGCTGCTGAACCACCTCTCCGGCCTGCGCGAGTGGGGCGACGTGGCCCAGCTCGCCGGCTGGCCGCGGACGACCCGGGCCTACACGAACGAGGAGGCGCTCTCGATCGCCTTCCGTCAGCGGGCGCTGAACTACACGCCGGGGACCGAGTACTCCTACACCAACACCGGCTACATCCTCGCCGCCGAGGTGGTCCGGCGGGTCAGCGGCCAGACGCTTTCGCAGTTCAGCAACGAGCGGATCTTCAGGCCGCTCGGCATGACGCACACTCAGTGGCGCGACGACTTCCGCCGCATCGTGCCGGGCCGCGCCATCGCCTATCGGGCAGGCCCTGCGCAGGAGATGCCGTTCGAGAGCACCTACGGCCACGGAGGCCTGCTCACCACGGTCGGCGACCTGCTGATCTGGAACCGGGCGCTGGCCGAGGACCGGCTGATGCCGGGCCTCTATGCCGACATGCAGGTGCAGGCCGTGCTCACCGGCGGCCGCAAGATCACCTATGCGCGCGGCGTCTGGGTGGAACAGCGCCTCGGCCGTCGCGAAGTCGCCCACTCCGGCTCCACCGCCGGCTACCGCACCTGGCTCGCCTACTATCCGGAGGCCCGCGTGTCCGTGGCGGTGCTCTGCAACACGTCGGAAGCCGACGCCGTGGGTCTCGGCCGCCGCGTGGGCGACTTCGCCATCGTCCCACCGTCGGTGGCTGACGACATCGCCTCGCCGACACCGCCCGCCGAGCTCGACGTGCGGCCGGGCGTCTATCTCGACGAACGCACCGGTCAGGTGGGCCGTATCGTGCGCGAGAACGGCCAGCTGCGCCTCACGGGCGGCCCGCTGATCTATTCCGAGCGCGAGGCGCGGTATCGGGTCGGCGCCGACCTCGTCATCTTCACGGCCGAGGGTTACGAGCGCCGCTTCCCCAATGGCGACGTCTCCCGCTACCGCCGCCTGACCAGCCATGCCCACACGCCGGCCGAACTCGCGGCGGCGGCCGGCGTCTTCGCCAGCGACGAGGCGCAGGCCACGCTCCGCCTCAGCTACTGGCAGGGCAAGCTGATCCTCCAACCCGCCGACCGGCCAAGCTACCGGCAGACACTCGAAGCGCTCGACCGCGACACCTTCCTGATCCAGGGCGGCGTCGTGCGCTTCATCCGGAACCCCCAGGGCCAGGTGGACGCGCTGCGCTTCACCACCGCCCGCGTCCGCGACCTGCGCTTCAAGCGCGCGCGCTGACGCACCGCCTCGCAAACGACCTCAGGCCTCCTATATTGGCGCCCATGTCCAATCCTCCCGTTCCCGACGACCTGGTCGGCGCCTTCCAGATCGAAGGCGAGCCCGTGCGTGGCCGCGTGGCGCGCCTGGGCCCCTCGATCGACGAGATCCTGCGGGGTCACAACTATCCCGAGCCGGTGGCCAACCTGCTGGGCGAGGCCTGCGCGCTCGCCGCCCTCGTCGGCTCGAACCTGAAGTTCAACGGCCGCCTCATCGTCGAGGCCCGCGGCTCCGGCGCGGTGAAGTACCTGGTCGCCGACTACGACACCTCCGGCGGGATCCGCGGCTACTGCCGCTTCGACGCCGACGAGGTCGCGGCGCTGTCCCAGGGCTTCCAGAGCCCTGGCGCGCGCTCGCTGCTGGCCGACGGCGTGTTCATCATGACGGTGGACCAGGGGTCGGACATGGACCGCTACCAGGGCATCACCGCCATCGAGGGCGAGACGCTGGCCTTCTGCGCCGAGCAGTACTTCGCCCAGTCCGAGCAGACGCCCACGCGCGTCCGCCTGGCCGTCGGGCCGATCGACGGCAAGTGGCGGGCCGGCGGCTTCCTGATCCAGTATATCGCCGGCGACGACGCCCGCGGCTCGACGCTGGAGGCCTGGGAACGCACCCAGGCGCTGTTCGAGACCCTCGGCGAAGACGAGCTGCTGGATACTGAGCTGAACTCCAACACCCTGCTCTGGCGGCTCTTCCACGAAGACGGCGTTCGCGTGTTCGGCTCGAAGATGCTGCGCGCGTTCTGCCGTTGCTCGCAGGAGCGCATCGAGACGGTGCTGAAGTCGTTCCCGGCCGAGGATCGCCAGGGCATGGTCGAGCCGGACGGCAAGATCCACGTCACCTGCGAGTACTGCAGCAAGGTCTACGCCATCGAGCCCGCGACGCTGGAAGTGGCCTAGGCCGCGTCCAGCGCCCGGCTCACATCGCGGACCAGGTCGCCCGCGCCTTCCAGGCCGACGCTCATCCGCACCCAGCCCTGGGTGAGGCCGATCGCCTGGCGCTCCTCCTCCGGCATGGAGCGGTGCGTGGTCGTCGACGGATGCGTCGCCATCGACTTAGCGTCTCCCAGGTTGTTCGAGATGTCGACGATCTCCAGCGCATCCAGGAACCGCCAGGCGGCCTCGCGGCTGCCGAGGTCGAAGGCGATGACGTTGCCGCCGCCGGTCATTTGCTTGGCGATCACTGCCGCCTGCGGGTGATCGGGCCGGCCGCAGTAGACGACGCGGCTCGCCTTCGAATGCGCGGCGATCGCCTCGGCCACCTTGGCGGCGTTGTCGGTCTGGCGCCGCACGCGCAGCTCCATGTGCTCCAGGCCCTTCAGCAGCACCCAGGCGTTGAACGGCGACAGCGCCGGCCCGGTGTGCCGGTGCATGTCCTTGTAGGCGTCCAGCAGCAGGTCCTGCTGGCCGAGGATCGCCCCGCCCAGCACCCGGCCTTGGCCGTCGATGTGCTTGGTGGCTGAATAGACCACCACGTCGGCGCCCAGCTTCAGCGGCTTCTGGAAGACCGGAGTCGCGAAGACGTTGTCCACCACCAGCTTGGCGTTCGCGGCCTTGGCCACCTCGGCCACGGCGGCGATGTCGGTCACCTCCAGCAGCGGATTGGCCGGGCTCTCCACCAGGAAGGCCTTGGTGTTGGGCCGCACCGCGTTCTTCCAGGCCGCGATGTCGGTGGCGTCGACATAGGTGGTCTCGACGCCGAACCGGGGCATCCACTCCGACAGGATCCAGCGGCACGAACCGAACAGCGCCCGGCCGGCCACGATGTGATCGCCGGCCCGCACCAGGCCCATCAGCGCGAGCTGCACCGCCGCCATGCCCGACGCCGTGGCCTTGCAGGCCTCCGCGCCCTCGATCAGCGCCAGCCGCTGCTCGAACATCTCGGTCGTGGGGTTGCCGAAGCGCTGGTAGATGAAGCCCGGCGCCTCGCCGGCGAACCGCGCGTCGGCCGAAGCGGCGCTGTCGTAAGAAAAGCTCTGGGTCAGGAACAGGGCTTCCGAGATCTCGCCGTGCTCGGTGCGCATGAGGCCGCCGCGCACCGCCTGGGTCTCGATCTCCCAATCGCGCGGGTCTTCCGCCATCACGGTCTCCATCACCTTCAGAAAAGCTGGGGTGAGGAACGCCCTGGCGTCCCGCTGGTCAAGGGCCGGTTGAAGAGCCGCGGCCCCTTTCCGAACGCAACCCTTGCCACGGCGCCGTTCTCGGCTAAGTCTGCGCCGCCCATGAGCGACACGAACCGCCCGGGCATCCTGCCCTGCCAATCCATCGAGAGCCTGATCGCCGACGGCGCGATCGCTTCCGAGTCCCCCTTCGACGACATCCAGGTGCAACCGGCCAGCCTCGACCTGCGGCTGGGCGCGCGGGCGTGGCGGGTCCGCGCCTCGTTCCTGCCCGGCCGTCACGGGGTGCGCGACCGCATCCGTGACGTCGCCATGCACGAGCTCGACCTGACGAAGGGCGCGGTGCTGGAGCGCGGCTGCGTCTATATCGCCGAGCTGCAGGAACGCCTGGCCCTGCCGCCCGGCGTCTCGGCCCGGGCCAATCCGAAGAGCTCCACCGGCCGGGTCGATGTGTTCGTCCGCCTGCTGACCGACGCCGGCGCGGCCTTCGACGATGTGGCCGAGGGCTACAACGGCCCCACCTTCATCGAGATCGCACCCCAGACCTTCTCAGTCCTGGTCCGCACCGGCACGCGCCTCAACCAGCTGCGCCTGAAGCGTGGCACGCCCGAGCGCCTGCGCATCGAGAGCGTCGGCGTCGACCTCACCGGCGAGATCGCCGGCTTCCGCGGCCGCCGCCACGCCGGCGTCGTCGACCTCGACCACGTCGACGGCCACGACCCGCGCGACTTCTGGGAGCCGCTGATGCCGCGCAACGGCCAGCTGCTGCTCGATCCCGGCGAGTTCTACATCCTGGCGTCGAAGGAGGCCGTCGAGATCCCGGTGCTGGAAGCCGCCGAGATGACGCCCATCGACCCGTCGGTCGGCGAATTCCGCGTCCACTACGCCGGCTTCTTCGACCCCGGCTTCGGCACCGACGAGGCCCACGGCAAGGGCTCGAGGGGCGTGCTCGAGGTCCGCAGCCACGAGACGCCGTTCATCCTGGAGGACGGCCAGACCGTCGCCCGCCTCGTCTACGAACCGCTCACCGAGCGCCCGACGCGGCTCTATGGCGACCTCGGGTCGCATTACCAGCGTCAGGGACTGAAGTTATCCAAACACTTCAAGGTTTGGGGCGAGTAGGCGTACGGACGACAAGACCGGCGCCGGATCGGGGGGATCTTGGGCTGGATGCGTCGGGTTGCGGGGTTCGCGACCGCGTTTATCCTGGGGGTAGGAGCGGCGGGAGCGGCGGGGGCCGCTCCCGCGCTCTGGAAGGTTTCCGACACCGACAGCGAGATCTACCTGTTCGGCACGCTGCACGCGCTGTCTCCCGCCGCGAAGTGGCGAACGCCCGCCTATGACGCCGCCTACGCCCGCGCCGGCACGGTCTGGTTCGAAGCCGACATGGGCCGCCTTGAGCCCGGCCGCATCATGGGCATCGTCCAGCGCTACGGCGTCGATCCCGACCGGCGGCTGTCGCAGAAGCTGGCTCCCGCCGACGTGGCCGTCCTCGCGCGCCAGGCGGATCTGTCCCGCATTGATCACCTGCGCCCTTGGGCGGCGGCGATGATGCTGACCATGCAGCCGGTCACCGGCCGCGGCGCCACCCTGGAGGCGGGCGCCGACCTTTCCATGACGCGGGCCACCCTCGACGGCGGCAAGCGGTTGCGCGCCTTCGAGACCCTGGAGGACCAGGCCCGAATGTTCGCCGGCCTGCCCGAGACCTCCGAGGTCCAGTACCTTACGGAGGTGATCCGCGAGCGCGCCGGTCCCCGCTCGCCCCTCGCCGCGCTGTGGCCGAAGCCCGACCTGGAGTCCGCCTGGCTGGCCGGCGACCTTGCCAGACTGGGTCCTGGCCTGGTCGGCGAGATGAAGACCACCAACCCGGCGTTCTACGAAGCCCTGCTCAAACGGCGCAACGAGGCCTGGGCCGGACAGCTCGTCGAGGCTCTGGCCGGTTCGGGCGTCGATCTCGTCAATGTCGGCGCCCTGCACCTCGTCGGCGCTGACGGGCTGCCCGCGCTGCTCGCCGCCCGCGGCTTCGCGGTCACCCGCATCCAGTAGCAAGCTTCCACGACAATCTGTCATGCACGCTTGACAGCCCGGACATGTCATGTTTCCCTGTCATCGAGACAAGGAGACTTGCTATGCCAAAACTCATGCCCAGCGGCGTCCCGGCCAAACTCGGTCTGATCGGCCTGGTGGGGCTCGCCGCCGGTCTGGCCCTGGCCCGCGGCGCTGGACTGGACATTGCGCCAGGGCTGCGTTGGGGCGTCCTCGCCGTATCGATGATCCTGGCCGTGTGGCTGACGCTGGGCTACTGGCGCCAGATCGACGAGGCGGCCCGCGAGGCCCAGAAGTCGGCCTGGTTCTGGGGCAGTGGCGTCGGCGCCATGGTCGGCTTCGTCGGCGTCAGCTGGCTGGCCGTCCGCGATCCCACCCTCGGCGGCTGGCTCTCGGCGGACGCCTCGGCCGCGTCGCTCATCCAGGCCGGCGGCGTCGCCGTCCTCGCCTGCCAGTGCGTCGGCTTCTTCATCGCGTGGGCCATCTGGTGGTGGAGGATGCGATGAGCGATCGCGCCACCAATCTGCTGCTCGCCGTTTCCTCTCTGATCGTGGGCCTGTTCTGCGCCGGCTTCGCCGCCGCCCAGATCATCCCGCCTCAGGTCCTGCTCTCGGGGCTCCTGCCATGAAGAACCGCCTCAAGGTGCTGCGCGCCGAACGCGACTGGAGCCAGGGCGACCTCGCCGACCGGCTGGGCGTCTCCCGCCAGAGCGTCAACGCCATCGAGACCGGCAAGTACGATCCGTCCCTGCCGCTCGCGTTCAAGATCGCCAAGGTCTTCGACCTCCGGATCGAGGAGATCTTCCAGGAGGGCTAACCCAGCTGCCGGCAGGCCCGGCAGAACGCCTCGATGTCGGCCTCGTCGTGATAGATCGACAGGCCCACCCGCAGGACGTCGTCCCGCACGTCGACGACAACGTCCTGGTCCATCAGCGCCTGCTTCCAGGCCAGCGCCCGGCGGTGGCGCAGCGCCAGGAACCGGGCCTGCGGCCCGTCGGCCGGCGGATTGATCGCAACGGCCTCCACCAGCGGCCCCGCCTCGCCGGCCGCGATCTTCCCCAGCAACAGTCGCTGCAGGGCCGTCGCATGCTCGGCCACGACCGAGGTCGTAAGGCCTTCAGCGGCCAGCATCCGCCCCGCCGCCACGAAGCGATAGAGCCCTGACGGATCGAACGTCGCGCCGAGGAAGCGCTGGGCGTCGCGGGTATAGCCCACCCCGCCGGGCGGCCCCTCCAGGTCGCCGAACTCGGCATACCAGCCGGTCAGCACCGGCCTGGGCCCGAACCCGGGCGGCGCATGCAGGAAGGCGCAGCCTTCGCCGGCCATGGCGTACTTGTAGCCGCCGGCCAGGTAGAAGATCCGGTCGGCCACGGCGGACAGGTCGGTCGGGACGGCCCGGAAACCGTGGTAGCCGTCGACCGCCACCCAGGGTCCTTCCGGCTTCGACAGCTCGGCCAGTTCCGAGACCCGCTCGAAGACGAAGCCGCTCTTGAAGAAGACTTGGCTCACGAAGATCAGGTCGAAGTCGCCGCCGCGCGCCGCCGCCATGAAGCGGTCGGCGAAGTCAGGCGGGTCCGTCGGAACCACCGTCAGCTCGATCTCGCCCGCCTCGACCCACCGCGCAGCCTGCCTGCGGAAGGAGTGGAACTCGCCGTCCGTGGACAACACCCGCACCGGTCGCCGCGCGATGGCCGACATGAGCGTCATCAGCAGCGTGTGCGTGTTCGGCGCGAAGACCACGGTCTCGGGCGAGGGGAGGGCGAGTTCATCGGCCACGAGCCGCTGAGCCGCCGGATAGATCTCGCCCAGCGCCTTGTCCCACTTGCGATCGGCCAGCGCCGCGGCGTCGGTCCAGGCCTCCACCTGGGCGTCGCAGGTGGCGTCGGGCCACAGGTGGTGGCTGTGCGCGGCCATGTGCAGCCGGCCCGGCGCGGCGGCGAGCGCCCGGCGGAACAGGTCCTTCCGGGCGGTCACAGCTTGGTCCTCAGGCTCCAGAGCTCGGGGAAGCAACGCCGCTGCAGCGTCTTGGCGAGGTAGCCCGCGCCGTCGGTGCCGCCGGTGCCCGGCCGCCCGCCGATGATACGCTCGACCGTCAGCACATGCTTGTGCCGCCAGGTGACGAGGGCGTCGTCCAGATCGACCAGCTTCTCGGCCAGCTGGTACAGCTCCCAGTAACGCTTGGTGTCGCGGTAGACCTCCAGCCACGCCGCCTCCACCTCGGGCGAAGGCGAATAGGCCTGCGCGACATCCCGCTTCAGAACCGCGTCCGGCACGACCAGGCCATGCTTGGGCAACTGGGCGATCGCCACGTCGTACAGGCTGGGCGCCTCCAGCGCGCCCTTGAGCTCCGCCAAGGCCTCGGGCCGCTCGGCGTGGAAACGCAGGAAGCTGTCGTCCTTCAGTCCCAGCAGGTACTCGAGCGTCCGGAACTGGTGGCTCTGGAAGCCCGAGCTGGTCCCCAGGCTCTCCCGGAAGCTGAGGTAGTCGGCCGGCGTCATGGTCGCCAGCACGTCCCACGACAGCGTCATGATCGTCTGGATGCGCGAGACCCGCGCCAGCGCCTTGTAGGCCGGTTCCAGGTCGCCGGCCTCGATCAGCCGCTTGGCCAGGCCGACCTCGTGGATGATCTCCTTGAGCCACAGCTCCTTGGTCTGGTGGATGACGATGAACAGCAGTTCGTCGTGACGGTCGCTCAGCGGCTTCTGCGCCACGAGCAGCTCGTCCAGCGCGAGATAGCGCGCATAGGTCATGGGTTCCGACATGGCGCGGAACCTAGGCCTGCCGCGCCCCCGATAGAAGCGCCGCGTCAGGGCCCTTGGCCCCGGCGGTCGCCGCCGCTATGTTCCGCCGCCCGGCTGGCCCCCTTGCGGAGCCCGGCCGCGGATGCGGGTGTAGTTCAGAGGTAGAACGTCAGCTTCCCAAGCTGAATGTCAGGGGTTCGATTCCCCTCACCCGCTCCAATTTCCCACGCTCACCTTACGCGCGACCGTGCGCCCACGAGGCCGACACGCGCAGCGGCTTCCCGCCTCGTGCTCCGTGAACCGCCCGGTCTGCAAGCGTGACTGGGGTTGCAGCAGGTGGTGGGCTTCGATCCCGAGGGCGTCCCGATCGGCGGGCCTATCCCCCCCGAGCGCGGCAGGAACATCGAGCTGGGGTTGAAGTTCGCCCCGACCGACCTGCCGCTCAGCGGCAGCGTGGCGATCTATCGGCTCACGCGCCAGAACGTTGTGACCGGCGACCCGACCTACCCGCTGTTCTCGGTGGTCACCGGCGAGCAGCGCTCGCAGGGCGTGGAGGCTGAGCTGCACTGGCAGCCGGCGCCCGGCCTTTCGCTCGACCTCGCCTACACCTTCGTCGACGCCGAAGTGACCAAGGACAACGTCTTCACGGTAGGCTCGCCGCTGTCGAACGTGCCGAAGCACAACATCGGCGCCTTCGCCAGCTACGAGGTGCAGGAGGGCCCGCTGGCCGGCTTCGGCGCGACGCTGGGCGTCGCCTACAACAGCAAGCGCAACGGCGACATCTACTCGCGGCGGCCCGACGGCTCGGTGCTGATGTGGCTGCCGGCCTACACCCTCGTCGACGCCGGCCTGTCGTATCGCGGGGAGGGGTGGGGCGCTCAGCTGACCGTCGCGAACCTCCTGGACAAGCGCTACTGGCCCGACACCGGAGGCATCGACCGCGTCACTCCGGGCAATCCGCGCAACTGGCGGCTGACGCTCACGCGGGAGTTCTAGCCAGGCCAAACGACTGGACGGTCAGGCCGCACCCAGCTACGAATGCGAATTGTTCTCAACTCCTTGGGCCCGGCCAGCGTGACCGACCTCGCAATCCGTTCTCGCAAGACGCCGGCGCGCCCCACCGCGCGGGCGGCGCTGAGCGCCGCGAGCCGGCATCTCGCGGCGCTGCTGGGCAGCTGGTGGTTCGCCTACGGCTTCGTGGCTCTGGCGACGTTCGGGCTGCGGGCGGCGGGCATGCCGTTCGACGACGCGCGCCTGCTGTCGTGGATGCTCGGGTTCCTGCTGCTGCTGGCCGGCACCTGCTGGGCCTATGTGCCTCGCAGCGTCTGGACGCCCTGGCTGGTCCTGGGCGGCGGCGGAACACTCATGGGCGCGGCGGCCTGGACGCTGTCGCGCATGGTCCTGAGCTAGGGCGGGAACGATGGGCGAAACCTTCCGTCAGGCGATGGCCTACCTGCACACCTGGCTGGGCCTCGTGCTCGGCTTCGTGCTGATGGCGTGTTTCTTCTTCGGCTCACTGTCGGTCTTCGACCGCGAGCTGGACAAGTGGAGCGTGCCGGAGAGCCGTGGCGCGGCCCAGCCGCTGCCGTCCTTCGACAAGGTGATCGCCCCGATGGTCGCGGGCGTTCGGCCGGATCCCGCCAGTCTTCGGCAGGCGGCGGGCGAGGTCATCGGACCGCCGCCCCCTGGCGAGGCGCTGCCGGCGACCCAGGTGTTCGTGAGCATGGGTCACCGCGACTCCATGCTGAACGTCTTCACCACCTACGACCTGCCGAACAAGCCCAAGGACCCCAACGTCGATCACGTGCACGCCTTCGGTCGCGCGATCATCGACCCCCGCACCGGCGAGCGCCTGCCGCCTGCGTTGGAGGAGCGCCTCCACCTGGGCACCGGTTTCTTCTTCCCGATGCACTATGCGCTGACGCTGCACTGGAAGAACGTCGGCTACTGGATCGTGGGCGCCGCCGGCCTGGCCATGCTCGCCGCGCTGGTCTCCGGCGTGGTCATGCACCGGCGCATCTTCCGCGAGTTCTTCACCTTCCGGCCCGAGAAGGCGCGCCTGCGGTCGACGCTCGACCTGCACAACATGACCGGCGTGCTGGCCTTGCCCTTCCTGTTCGTGATCACCCTCTCGGGGCTGTTCATCTTCGCCGGCATCTACCTGCCGAGCGGCCATGACCTGATGCACGAGTGGTCGGAGCGGCAGGAGCTGGCTTCGATCGCCTCGACCGGCCTGGCGGCCGAAGCGGCAGACCGGCCGGGCGGCCTCGCCTCGGTGGACGCCATGGTGCGCGAGGCCGAGGCCCGCTGGGCCAAGGAAGGCGTCGGTGGTCGCGTGGGCACGATCGAGGTCGTGCATCTGGGCGACGCCAACGCCTACGTCGGGATCAGCCGCGACAGCGTCGATCGGGTCGCCAATCCCGAGACGCTGTACTTCGAGGGCGGCACGGGTCGCCTGGTCTATGTGGAGCCCAAGGCCGGCGCCGTCGAGGCGACCTACGACTTCTTCTACGGCCTGCATTTCCAGTTCTTCAAGCACTGGACGCTTCGCTGGCTGCTGTTCGCTTCGGGCCTCGTCGGCTGCGCCTGCATCGCCACCGGCTTCCTGTTCTACGTCGAGAAGCGGAAGAAGAAGCACGCCGCGGCGGGGGCCTCCGGCGCCTGGGTGGTCGACGCGCTCGCGGTGACGACGGTGACAGGCATGCTGTTGGCGACGGCCGCGGTGATGCTCGCCAACCGCCTGCTCCCCACGGACATCGCGGATCACAGCCTGCTGCAGAAACTGGTGTTCTGGGGTGTCTGGCTGGGCGCCCTCGGCCACGCACTCGCGCGGTCCCGCCCGGTGGCCCAGGGCGCCCACAACCCAGCCTGGGCCGAGCAGTGCTGGGCGGCCGCCGGCCTCGCCGTGGCCGCTGCGCTCGCCAACTGGGCGACCACCGGCGACCACCTCGCCGCCACGCTGTCCCGGGGCTACTGGCCCGTCGCCGGCGTCGATCTGGTGCTTCTGGCAGGGGCTGGGGCGGCCGCATGGACGGCCTGGCGTCTCCAGCGGCGCGCCCCCGAGCGACGGGCCGTCGCTCCGAGCCCGGTTCCAGACCTGCAGGCGGCGGAGTAGGCCATGAGCGAAACCGCGCTCCATGGCCTGGCCCTTGGGCTGGCGATCGCGGGGATGGCGGCGTTCGCGCTGTCGCTCGACGGGCACTGGCGGCTCTTCGCCGGGTCCCGCCCGCTGTCCGGAGCAGCCCGGCTCGGTATCCGGGCGGCCGGCGGCAGCCTGCTCGCGGCCGCGTTCGTCGCCTGTCTGGCGGCCGATCCGCCCACGATGGCGGTGCTGGTCTGGACGACCCTGTTGACGATCGCAGCCGGCCTCGTCGCGGCCGCCGTCACCATCCGGGCGTCGCGGCGCGCCGGCTGAGCGATCATCCTCGCCGAACATCCCGTCTATATGAAAATGAGTTGCAATTGCGTCTCCGTCGCCGTAGTCGGCCCTGGAAGCTGAGCTGACGGACAGCTCATTTGGGCCCAAGCGGGCGGGGATGATCGAGATGAACTTCAAGGCGTGGCTGCTCGCGGGCGGCCTGAGCTGCGCACTGGCGTCGCCGACGATGGCGCAGGACGCCGCGGTCGAGGAGCTGGTTGTCTACGGCCACGCGGACAAGTCCACCAACGCCGCCCTAGGCCTGGACTTGACGCCCCGCGAGACGCCGCAGTCGATTACCGCGATCACCAAGCAGCAGATCGAGGACCAGGCCCTAGCGAACGTTTCCGACGTTCTGGCCTTCGCGACCGGCATTTCGGCCAAGGCGGTGGATCGCGGCCGCAACACCCTATCCGCCCGTGGCTTCGAGATCACCAATTTCCAGATCGACGGCGCGCCGTTCCAGACGGGGAATGTCGGCTTCGACGAGACCTCGACGGCCATCTACGAGCGTGTCGAGATCGTGCGCGGCGCCACCGGCCTGCTGAACGGCGCCGGCGAGCCGTCCGCCTCGATCAACCTGATCCGCAAGCACGCGGACAGCACCGAGCTCACCGGCGACCTGCGGCTCGAGGCCGGGTCCTGGGACCGCTTTGCGGCCACCGGCGACGTCTCGTTCGCCCTGAACTCGACGGGCTCCGTGCGGGGCCGCATCGTGGCGCAGGGCTACACCCAGGACGCCTTCATCGACCTTGAGGAAACGCGCGGCTACGTCTTCTACGGCGTGATCGACGCCGACCTCGGTGAGCGGACCACCCTCAGCCTCGGCGGCGCCTACCAGCGCGACGAGCGCAGCGGCGTGATGTGGGGGCAGCTGCCCTACTGGTTCAGCGACGGGACGCGCACGGACTGGCCGCGGTCCAAGACCACCGGGACCGACTGGAACCAGTGGGACACGGAGGACCAGACCGCGTTCGCCATGCTCAAGCACCGCTTCGGCAACGGGTGGTCGCTCCGCGCCGACCTTGGCTATCACCGCCAGGTCGAGAACTCGAAGCTGCTCTGGATTTCCGGCTATCCGGATCCGGTGACCGGGCTCGGGATGGACGCCGGCGGCTACTGGTACGACAGCCGTCCCAAGCAGTGGAACGCCGGCCTGATGGTGCAGGGACCGTTCCAGCTGTTCGGACGCGAGCATGAGCTGGTGGCGGGCGCGATGTACAACCACCTCCGCGGCGGCTGGACCAACCAGGATCCGACCCCCGGCTGGGGCCCGGCGCCCAACTTTCTCACCTGGACCGGCGCGTCCTATCCGGAACCCGCGTGGGGTCCGCGCTACAAGATGTCTGACCAGGGCACGACGAAGCAGGCGGCGGCCTACGCCGCTGGCCGCTTCAACCTGACCGACGATCTCAAGGTGATCCTGGGCGGCCGCCTCAGCAGCTATGAGCGCAACGAGAAGGTCGCGGCCTATACGCCGGTCGCCTACACCATCTCGCACGACGGCATCTTCACGCCCTACGCCGGCGTCGTCTACGACCTGACCGACGCGGTCTCGGCCTACGCCAGCTACACGAGCATCTTCAAGAACCAGACCGCGCGCGACCGCAACGGCGACTACCTCGACCCGCTGGAAGGCGACGCCTACGAGGCGGGCCTGAAGGCCGAGTTCCTGGGCGGACGGCTCCTGGCCTCGGCGGCCGTGTTCCGGGTCGAGCAGAACAACTTCGCCGTCCCGGATCCGGGCTTCTTCGTTCCCGGCACCACGGATCCGGCGTCACGCGCCGCGCAGGGCACGGTCTCCGAGGGCTATGAGATCGAGGTGTCCGGGCAGATCACCCCGAACTGGGACGTCAACCTGGGTTGGACCGACTATGACGCCGAGGACGCCGACGGCGTCGATGTGGTCGCGCATCACCCGCGTCAGATGCTGAAGCTCGCCACGGTCTATGACCTCGAGGCCGTCGTGCCGGGCCTGAGGGTCGGCGGCTCGCTGCGTTGGGAAAGCCGCCCGCCGCAGATCGCCACGAACCCGGGGAGCGGCGTCGACGAACGCGTCGGCCAGCCCGCCTATGCGATCGTGGGCCTGATGGCGGAGTACCGGTTCAACGACCGCGTCTCGGCCCAGGTCAACGTCAACAACCTCTTCGACAAGACCTACTTCAGCAACAACGCCTGGTTCGCCGGCTACATCTACGGCGAGCCGCGCAACGCGCGCGTCACCCTGGAGTACGCGTTCTAAGACGGGCGTCGTGGCGGGGCGCCCGCAGCGTCCCGTCGCGGCCGCATTGCGACGAACGCCCGCGATCGTGCGACGAACGGCGCCGTCGGCTGCGACGAAGGCTGCTAGCGTCCCGATGGGGGAATTCGATAGGACCGGGTCCGGGGGCGCGACCCCTGCGCCGCATTTCGCAGGTCGCCTAAGTTGCGTGTGCTTGTTGTCGACGACGAGCCGCTGGCCGCCGACTGGCTGGCGCGTTGTCTGAAGGATCTGCCCGACGTGCAGCTGGTGGGCTGCGCGGCCGACGGCGATGAGGCGGTGGAGAAGATCGCGGCCGAGCGGCCGGACCTCGTCCTGCTCGACATCCAGATGCCCGGCCGCAGCGGCCTGGCCGTGGCCCGTGCGATCACGCGCGACGACGTCCGGCCCGACGTGGTCTTCGTCACCGCTTTCGCCGAGCACGCGCCCGAGGCCTTCGAGATCGAGGCCGTCGACTATCTGCTGAAGCCCGTCCAGGTCGACCGCCTGGCCGAGGCCGTCCGCCGCGCCCGCCGCCGGCGCGAGATGCGCGAGGCCTATGACGCCGTGGAGGCGGCAAGGCCTGCCGCGCCGCCGGACCCGGCCACCGGCTACGACGACGAGCTCTGGATCCGCCGCCGCGACGGCTACGTCCGCATCCGCGTCGACCAGATCCGCCGCATCGAGGCGGCTCGCGACTACGCCCTGATCCACACCGCGACCAAGACCTACATCCAGCGGGCCACCATGTCCGAACTGGCCGAACGCCTGGATCCCGCCAAGCTGCTCCGCGTCCACCGGTCGGCCTTTGTGCGCCCCGACGCCGTCGCGCGGGTGGAGCGTTCGGGCCGCAGCGCCATGCGCCTGCACACCGAGGACGGGGCCGCCGTCGAGGTGGGCGTCAGCTACGTCAAGCGCGTGTCCGAGGCGCTGGGCCTCGACTGAGCCTTCGCCGCAGCCGCGGCCGCATTCGTCGCAAACCGTCACCGTACGGATCAGCCGCCTGCCATTTCCGCCGCAGGGGCGACGCCGCAGAGCGCCGCTTGGGGAATGGCGAGCGCGCGGCCGGCAAGGCCGCCGCTTCGCGTGGCTGGAGAGCAAATCACGTGAAGACTTCGACGATGCGGGGCCGCCTGCTGGCCTCGACCCTCTATGCCGGCGCCGCGGTGCTGGGGCTGGCGGTTCCCGCCGCCCTGCCGGGCCTGGCCGTCGCCCAGGACTATACCTCGGGCAACCTGTCGGGCCGCGTCGAGACGGCCGACGGCGCGCCGGTCGCCGGCGCCACCGTCACCATCCGTTCGGCTCAGGGGGTCTCGCGCCAGGCGACCACCGACCCCGCCGGCCGCTATCAGATCACCGCCCTGCCGGTCGGGCCCTACACGGCCGCCGTCGACGGTTCGGCCGGCCAGCTCGCCGACCAGCGGATCAGCGTCCAGCCGGGCGGCTCGTCCTTCACCTTCACGCTCGGCGGCGGCACGGTGGACGAACTCGTCGTCACGGGGGCCCGCCAAACCCGCGATTTCGCCAGCACCGACATCGGCCAGGTGATCGACGTGCAGGAGCTGGCCCAGCAGGTGCCGGTCGGCCGCTCGATCGCCAACGTCACCCTGCTGGCGCCCGGCGTCTCGCGGCCCGACTCGACCATCGCCAGCAGCTCGCGCCGCAACCAGTCGACCGTCGTCGTCGGCGGCACGTCGGCGGCCGAGAGCGTCTACTACATCAACGGCCTGAACGTGACGGACCTGCGCAACCTGCTGGGCTACGCGGACCTGCCGTTCGACGCCATCCAGTCGATCGACGTGAAGACCGGCGGCTACCAGGCCGAGTTCGGTCGCGCCACCGGCGGCGTGGTCAACATCGTCACCCGCTCGGGCTCCAACGAATGGCACGGCGGCGTGACCGTCGCCTACACGCCGAAGACGCTGGCCACCGACGCGCCCGACGCGTTCAGCGCCGGCGGCGTCGGCGTCTCGGGCGCCCGCGTCTACAACGGCGCCGCCAGCTACGAGGCCCTCGACAGCTCCGTCTATCTGAGCGGCCCGATCCTCAAGGACCGGCTGTTCTTCTTCGGCCTCTACAATGCCCGCAAGACGACCGAGTACTTCGGCGTCACCTCGCTGGGCCTGACCGGTGAGAACCTCTATCGCGGCACCCAGACCTACACGAAGAGCGACAGCCCGCGCTGGCTCACCAAGTTCGACCTCAACATCACCGACCGCCAGCGCCTGGAGGCCACGCTGTTCTCGGACGAGTCCGAGAACGAGCAGCGCTACTTCGACTTCGACGCGCGCGCCGGCATCACCGGCGAGGGGCTGGGCTATACGGAGAAGGCTGGCGGCCTGAACCAGATCTATAAGTACACCGGCGCCTTCACCGACTGGTTCACGCTCTCGGCGCTCTATGGCGAGGTGAAGTCGGACCAGCAGGACGAGGGCGACCTCGTCGACACCCCGCGCGTTCGCGACCGCCGCACGACCACCACCGTCTTCCTGACGCCCGCCAACGTCGCAGGCTCGCTGCAGCCGATCGGCGAGGACGTCCGCAAGACCTACCGGGTCGACGCCGACTTCTACGCGGACTTCTTCGGCCGCCACCACATCCGCGTCGGCTACGATCGTGAAGACCTGAAGTCGACAGACGTCCACCTCTACAACGGCGGCTTCGCCATGGACGTCTTCTTCCGGACCGTGCCCGGCACCACCCTGCCGCCGCAGGCCTACGCCCAGACCACCTACTTCGGCTCGGGCGGCGACTACGACGCCACCCAGACGGCGGCCTACATCCAGGACTCGTGGGACGTCACCGACACGCTCACCATCCAGGCGGGCCTGCGGCTCGACCAGTACAATTACAAGAACCGCGACGGCGAGAGCTACATCAAGCTCGACGACCAGATCGCCCCGCGCCTGGGCTTCACCTGGGATCCGCGCGGGGAGGGCCGCGACAAGGTCTATGGCTCGTTCGGCCGCTACTACCTGCCGATCGCCACCAACACCTCGATCCGCGCGGTGTCGGGCGAGGACTTCCACGTCGAGTACCGCGCCGTGACGGTGAACCCCGACGGCACGCTGGCTCGCGACGCCAACGGCGTGCCGATCCTGGGCGCCCGCCTGCGCGACGACGCCATCTTCGCCCGGCCGATCGCGCCGGACCCGCGTGAGATCGTCAACGCCGACATCGACCCGATGTACGAGGAGGAGTTCATCCTCGGCTACGAGCACCAGTTCGACGGCGGCATGCTCGACGGCTGGCGCGCCGGCGTCCGCTACGTCCACCGCAATCTCGCCTCCACCATCGAGGACACCGACCTGGGCCATGGCGCCGTGCTCGACCGCTACTGCGCCCGCACCAGCGACGCCGGCTGCGCCGTCATCGACGGGGCCACGGCGAACGACCGCTTCAGCGGCCACTACGTGTTGTTCAATCCGGGTAAGCCGATCCGGGTGATGCTGGACCTGCTGGGCGGGCCGGGCGGCGACAACCTGCAGGAGATCACCTTCACCGAGGCGGATCTGGCGCTGGAGAAGGCGAAGCGGAAGTACGACGCGCTGGAGTTCACCTTCGAGCGTCCGTTCGACGGCCGCTGGGCGCTGCAGGGCTCCTACGTCTGGGCCAAGTCCAAGGGCAACTATGAGGGCGCGATCAAGTCCGACATCGGCCAGACCGACGCCTCCATCACCCAGGACTTCGACGCCTACTTCCTATCGGAAGGCGGCTACGGCTACCTGCCGAACGACCGCCGCCACACCTTCAAGCTCTACGGCTTCGTCCAGGCGACCGAGCGGCTGCGGGTGGGCGCCAACTTCTACGCTCAGTCGGGCCGCCCCTACGGCTGCATCGGCTACCACCCCGACGACCCGACCCCGGGTAACACGCCCGGCGCCTGGTACTGCGTGCGGAACGGCGTGCCGACGCTGACGCCGCGCGGTTCAGAAGGCCGCACGGACTGGGTGACCAACACCGACCTCAACGTCACCTGGGACATCGTCCAGGCGCGGGAAGGCTTCGGCTCGGTCAGCGCCGCCGTCGACGTCTTCAACCTCTTCGACGAGAAGGCGGTGACCCGCGTGGTCGAGCAGGGCGAGACCGGCGGCGCGCCGGGCGTGGTGGTGCCGTCGTACGGCCAGCCCCGCTCGTACCAGTCGCCGCGCAGCGTCCGGTTCACCCTGCGCTACGCCTTCTAGGCGAACAGGCTCACCCTGCGCCGCAGCCATCCCGGATGCGGCGTCAGGGCGGCGGGAGGGTCGCTCGCCCCGAAGGCGGCCCTCCCGTTTTCTTCGTCGTCCGCGCGGTTTCCGCGACGAGCGGCGGTATTTCTGCGACGAACGGCGCACCGTTCGCGACGGACGCCGTGCTAAGGTTCCGCTTCCCCGGGGCGCTCCCGGAGCAGGGGGCCGCGTGAAAGACAGCCTGCGGGTCAAAGACAGACAGGGTGTCCGGCTGGCCTGGCAAGCCATGCTCTGGTGCATCGTGCTCTGGGTGATCAACCAGGGCTTCTATCTCGCGCCGCTGCTCACCCAGCGCAGCATCGACCAGCGCACCGCGCTCTACTTCGTGGGCTGCGCCATCCTCGGCGTGATCTTCTGCTTCAGCATCTTCGTCGGCCAGTGGAAGGCGCGGAACCTGCCGCGCGGCGGCCGCATCGCCGCCGCCATCGGCTCGACGCTCGCCTCGCTCACCGGCCACACGATCACCGATTCCATGCTGTTCATGGCCATGATGGGCCCGAACGCGCCGGGCGGCGCCCAGAAGGGCTTCGTCCAGGACTGGAGCCTGGTGCTGCTCACCAACTTCACCACCCTGACGGCCGTGCACGTGATCTTCGCGTGCGCCGTCGCCCTGACGCTCGCCCGCGTCCAGGCCGAAGAGCGCGAGCGGACGCTCGCCGCCGCCCGCGCCGCGGCCCAGGAGGCCCAGCTCGCCGCGCTGCGCTTCCAGATCAATCCCCACTTCCTGTTCAACGCGCTGAACGCGGTGACCTCGCTGGTCGGGGCCGGCCGCAACCCTGAGGCCGTGGCCGTGGTCGGCCGGCTCTCCAGCTTCTTCCGCGCCTCCCTGGGCGTCCCGCCAGGGGCCCAGGCGCCGCTGCAGGAGGAACTGGACGTCGTGGGCTCGTACCTCGAGATCGAGGCGGCCCGCTTCGGCGAGCGCCTGGCGGTGGAGATCGACGCCGCCGAGCCGCTCTACGGCGCGCTCATCCCGCACTTCCTGCTGCAGCCGCTCGTCGAAAACGCCGTCAAGCACGGCGTCGCCGGCTCCAAGCGCCGGGTCACCGTCCGCGTCGCGGCCCGCGCCGAGGACCAGACCCTGGTGCTCACCGTCGCCGACGACGGCGCCGCCACGGGTCCTGCGCCGATCGGCTCGGGCATCGGCCTCGCCAACGTCGCGGCACGCCTGGACGCCCTGTTCGGAGAGGCGGGCCGTTTGGTCACTCGTCCCCTGAACCCTGGCTTCGAGGCCGAGGTGCGCCTGCCGCTCGCCTTCGAGGCCGTCAGCAAGGCCGCTTAACGACCCTTCTAACCTTGGGCGAGAAGGCGGAGCCGCCCGCGACCAACTGGTCGTTGACGCTCCGGCCGCATCCCCCCAAACCCCGGCCGTGTCTTCCGCCCATCCGCACGCGCCGGTCCACCGGCCGCTCCTCGGCATCACGCTGCGCGTGGCGGCGATGGCCTGCATGGCCCTGCTGTCGGCCCTGGTGAAGTGGTGCGGCGACCGCGGCGTCCCGGTCTTCGAGATCATCTTCTTCCGCAACGCCTTCGCCTTCGTTCCGCTGGGCCTCTACATCTGGCGGACGACGGGCTTCGAGGTGCTGAAGACGAAGCGCCCCTTCGGTCATCTGCTGCGCTCGGCCGTGGGCCTGACCGGCATGGTCTGCGGGTTCTCGGCCGTCCAGTACCTCCCCCTGACGGAGGCGACCGCACTGCAGTTCGCATCGCCTCTGTTCATGACCGCGCTCTCCGCCATGTTGCTCGCTGAGAAGGTCGGGCCGCACCGCTGGGCGGCGGTGATCGTCGGCTTCATCGGGGTGATGATCATGGCTCGGCCGATCCCCGGGCATATGAACGTCGTCGGCGTCACCTTCGGCATCCTCAGCGCCCTGGGGGCTGCCGGCGCCATGGTCGCCATCCGCCAGATCGCCGACACCGAACGCGGTCCGACGATCGTCTTCTACTTCACCCTGGGCGGCACGGTCGTGGGGCTGGTGGGCTCCGCCCTCGGCGGCTGGACCGTGCCCGACGCGCAGACGCTGGGCCTGCTGGTGCTGGCCGGCCTCATCGGCGGGGTGGGCCAGCTCTTCCTGACGGAGGCCTTGCGCGCCGCGCCGATCGGCGTGGTGGCGCCCTTCGACTACACCCAACTCGTTTGGGCTGCGCTGCTCGGGCTGGTGATTTGGGGCGAGCTTCCGCACCCGGCGACGATCTTCGGCGCCGTCGTGGTGGCGGCCAGCGGCGTCTACATCCTCCACCGCGAGCTGAGGCGCTTCCGCCAGGCGGCGACCTAGCGCTTCATTGACAGACCGCGGTTACGGGAGGACTCTTGCAGGTCCCTCCGGGAGCTGGTCCGATGCTGAAATCCCTGACGTTTTCTGCGGTCGTCGCCCTCGGCGTGCTGATCGCTGTCGACACCGCCGCGGCCCAATCGGTCACCGTCCTCGGCGGCGGCATGGCCCGCGAATGCTCGAACGCAGCGCTCAAGGGCGAATTCGAGCGCAAGTTCGAGACGGCGTGCACCCTCGCCATCGAGACCGAGATCCTGTCGAACACAGATCGCGCCGGCACCTATGTGAACCGCGGCGTGCTCCGTCTTCGCCGCAACGAATACGCCGCCGCGCGCGGCGACTTCGACCGGGCGCTGGGGCTGAAGCCCGATCTCGCCGAGGCCTACGTGAACCGCGGCGCGACCCTTGTCGGCGAGCGCCGGTACGCCGACGGCCTGGCCGATATCAACAAGGCGCTGGAGTTGGGCGTGGACGAGCCCGAGAAAGCCTATTTCAACCGCGCCCTGGCCCATGAAGGCCTCGACGACATGAAGCAGGCCTACTTCGACTACCGGAAAGCCCTGGAGCTGAGCCCGGAATGGGAGGCCCCGAAGAAGGAGCTCGCCCGCTTCACCGTTCAGGTGCGGTAAGGCCAAGCTGGTTCTCAGGTTGGGCGCCCCACATGACGTCCATGCGCCCGTTCATGCTCCTGGCCGCCCCGATCGCGCTCCTCGGCCTCGCTGCGCCGGCGGCCAGTCAGGATCTCGGCCAGCTGAACGCCCTCAACATCCTGCAGATGAACGAGCTGCGCGCCCAACAGCAGCTGCTCCAGCAGCAGCAGGTCGCGCAGCACAACGAGCTGATCGCCCTCGACGCCCGCATCCGCACCGAGCAGCACGTCGCTCGCATCCAGTCCGAACGCCAGCCGGTGCGCCTGCCCGACTTGCCCTATCCCGTTCCCGCTGGTTCGGCGCTGGGCGCGATCGACACGTCCAAGCTGCCGTCGATTCCCGATGCGGCCCTGGCGGCCTCCAATCGGCGGGTTCAGGAGATCTCCAAGAACCGCAACTAGCGCGACCGCGTTAGGCCTCCGGTTTTCCGAAGGAGGCGTTTGGTCATGCGCTGGGCTGGCGGCCGGGGTTCCGGCAACATCGAGGACCGTCGCGGCATGGGCCCCGTCGGCGCCGTGGGCGGTCTCGGCGCGGGCGGCGTGATCCTGGCGCTGATCGGCTACTTCGTCTTCGGCATCGATCCTTCGACGACCACCCAGGTGCTGGGCAGCCAGAACGTCCAGCAGCAGGAAGGCGCCCGCGGCGGCCCCGCCGACGAGGCCGGCCGGTTCGTCGACGTCGTGGCCACCAACGTCGACGACGTCTGGAAGCAGCAGATGCCGGGTTACCGCCCCGCCGACGCGGTGGTGCTCTACCAGCAGGCCACCGGCACCGGCTGCGGCACGGGTCAGGCGGCGATGGGCCCGTTCTATTGTCCGGCCGATCGCAAGGTCTATCTGGACCTGTCGTTCTGGCAGGAGCTGGAGACCAAGTTCGGGGCCGGCGGCGAGGCGGCCCGCGCCTACGTCATCGCCCACGAGATCGGCCACCACGTCCAGAACCTGACCGGCGCCACCGAGACCGCCCAGCGCATGGGCATGCGCGGCGCCGACTCGGGCGCGGTGCGGCTGGAGCTGCAGGCCGACTGCTACGCCGGCGTCTGGGCGGCCCACGCCGCCGCTGTCTCCGGCGGTCAGGTCCAGCTCGATCCGCGTGACATCGAAGACGGCCTGCGCGCCGCCGCCGCCGTCGGCGACGACACCCTCCAGCGCCGCAGCCAGGGCCAGGTCGTCCCCGACGCCTTTACCCACGGCTCGTCCGAACAGCGCATGCGCTGGTTCCGCACCGGCGTCCAAGCCGGCGACGCGGCGGCGTGCGACACCTTCAGGGCGCCGAGGCTGTAGCGCCGTCGAATCCCTCCCCTTTATGGGGAGGGTCGCTGCGCCACCGGCGCAGCGGGGTGGGGATTAAAGCCGGACGGGTCTCCCCACCCGGCTCGCTCCGCTCGCCACCCTCCCCATGAAGGGGAGGGATTGGCCGAGCTCCTACCCCCCGACCTGCGGGGCCGCCTCGAACCCCAGGCACACGGCCACGCAGCGGCGCGCCAGCAGGTCGCCGGGATCCACCAGCTCGACCCGCACGTCCTCCGGGTCCAGCACCAGCGGCACCTCCGTGCAGCCGGCCACCAGCACCTCGGCGCCGGACTTCACCAGCTCGTCGGCGAAGCCCTTCATCACCCGCTTCATCTCGTCCCCGTCTTCGCCGCCCTTGATCCGGTAGAGCGCCGCCATGAAGGCCTCCTGCCGTTCGGGCGGCAGGCTGACGAGCCCCATCCCGCGGGCGGCCAGATACTCGCGATACAGCTTCAGCGCGCCCTTGGTGCCGAGCACGCCGGCCCGCAGGGCGCCGCTCTCCTGCGCGGCTTCCGCGCCCAGATCGATCATGTCGATCAGCGGCAGGCCGGACGCCCGCATGATCAGGTCGGCGTGGGCGTGCGCCGTGTTGCACGGCATGGCCAGCACCTCGGCGCCGGCGCCTCGCAGCGCGCCCGCCATCTCGGCCAGCACCGCGCCGGCGTTCGATCCCGGCGTGTTGCGGTCCGGGACGCGCGGGTTGATGTCGGCGAGCACCCGGATGTGGTCCTGGTCGCGTTCGGCCGGGGTGTAGGCCTGCAGCCGGGCCAGGAACTCCAGCGTCGCCGCCGGGCCCATGCCGCCCAAGACGCCGAGCGTCAGGCTGTCGTCCGCCTCTTCGCTCACAGCTTGCCGTCCAACTCGCCCTGATAGCCGAACAGGCCTTGGGCGCCGCCGGTGTGCAGGAACACGACCGTCTCGCCGTCGAAGGCGCCTTCGCGGCTGAGGGCGATCAGGCCCTTCATCGCCTTGCCGGTATAGACCGGGTCCAGGAGGATGCCGTCGGTGCGAGCGATCAGCTTCAGCGCCTCGATCACGTCCTGGTCGATCAGGCCGTAGCCCTCGCCGACGTAGTCGCAGTTCGCCTCGACGAGGTCCCGCGTGACCCGCTCCTCGAAGCCCAGCAAGGCGGCGGTTTCCTTGGCCAGTTTGAAGACGTTCTCTTCCTGCTTCTCCTTCGGCGCGCGCACCCCGATGCCGAGCACGGGGATGTCTGCGCCCATCACCGCCAGGCCCGCGACCAGGCCCGCGTGGGTGCCCGCGCTGCCGGTGGCGGTGACGATGCGGTCGATCTCCAGGCCCATCTCGTTGGCCTGGCTCACGAGCTCCAGCGCGCACTCGGCATAGCCCAGCGCGCCGACGCAGTTCGAACCGCCGCCGGGGATGACATAGGGCCGGCCGCCGGCGTCGGCGACTTCCTGCGCCACCTCGGCCAGGGCCGCGTTCATGTCGCTGCCGCCCGGCACGTGGCGGATCTTGGCGCCCAGCAGCTCGTCCAGCAGGACGTTGCCCGACCGGTTGTAGTCCACCGCCTCGCTGCCCGTACGGTGCTCGAGGATCACCTCGCACTTCAGGCCGAAGCGGGTCGCGGCCGCCGCCGTCTGGCGCACATGGTTCGACTGCACCGCGCCCTGGGTCACGAGGGTGTCGGCGTCGTTGGCGAGCGCGTCGCCCACCAGGAATTCCAGCTTGCGGGTCTTATTGCCGCCGCCGGCCAGCCCCGTGCAGTCGTCGCGCTTGATCCACAGCGCGGGGCCGCCGCCGCCGGGGGTGACCAGCGCCTCGGTCAGGCCGGGCAGGGGTTCCAGCGGCGTCGGCAGGTGGGCGAAACGGACGGGATTGTATCGGGCGAAGTGCATGCCTTCGCCCTAGCCCGTCAGGCTTAAGGCCGCAATCTCCGCGGCAGGGCCTCGACCTCGGCCGGGCTGGCGCGGACGATCGACTCGACGATGCAGCGGCTCTCGATGCCGCTCCTGGCGATGCCGATGTCCAGGTCGATCGGCTTGCAGACGATGGCGCTGCCCGGCGGCTGGCGGATGATCAGCGGATCCGACGAGATGGTCCCCGCCAGGCAGGATCCGGCCATGGTCACGCGATAGACCTCGCCGCGGTTCACTCGCACCATCAGGGTCTGGCTGTTCACCACTGTGTGGTTGCGGATGTCCATGGTGCGGAAGCAGTCGGCCCCGCTCAGGCTCGCGCCGGCGGGCGGGGGCGGAAGGACGGGCGAAGGCTCCGGCGCGGGATAGGCGCTGCAGGCGCCCAGACCAATAACCAGCAGGACGGCGGCGGCGGCTTTCATGGCGGGTCTCCTGATCGTTCAACCTACTATGGCCGCGCCTGTTCCGCGCCCTGCCTTTTGAGCCTTCCCCCGAACCGCGTTCGGGCGTAGCGTCCGCGCCAATCCTCGGGGGGTCGCGCTTGAGCGGCTGAGAGGTGGGTGAGCCCACGACCCGTCGAACCTGATCCGGGTCATGCCGGCGAAGGGAAGGGCCTCATCCAAAGACCCCAACCAACGCCCGTGATCCGTCCTGTTACGGAGCCACGCGATGAACAAGCCCGCCGGAACCCTCCAGGCCGCCGCCATCCCCACCGGCGAGCGCCCCGGCTCGCGGAAGGTCTATGAGCCGGGCAAGCTGTGGCCCGACATCCGCGTGCCGTTCCGGGAAGTGGCGGTCCATCCGTCGGCCAACGAGCCGCCACTGACGCTGTACGACCCCTCCGGCCCCTACACCGACCCGACCGTCCGCATCGACATCGAGCAAGGGCTGTCCAAGACCCGCGAGCCGTGGGTCGTCTCCCGCGGCGACATCGAGATCGTCGAGACCCCCCGCGCCGTGAAGCCCGAGGACAACGGCTTCGCCAAGGGCGAGCACCTGGCGCCCGAGTTCACCGCGCCGCGCCGCGTCTATCGCGCCAAGGCCGGCGGCAACGTCACCCAGCTGGAGTACGCGCGTCGGGGGCTGATCACCCCTGAAATGGAATATGTCGCCATTCGCGAGAACCAGCGCCGCGCCGAGAACGCCGCCGTCATCCGCGACGGCGAGGACTTCGGCGCCTCGATCCCTGATTTCGTCACGCCCGAGTTCGTCCGCGACGAGATCGCCCGCGGCCGCGCGATCATCCCGGCCAACATCAACCACACCGAGCTCGAGCCGATGATCATCGGCCGGAACTTCCTGGTGAAGATCAACGCCAACATCGGCAACTCGGCCGTGCTCAGCCACGTGTCCGACGAGGTCGACAAGATGGTGTGGGCGATCCGCTGCGGCGCCGACACGGTGATGGACCTGTCCACCGGCCGCAACATCCACAACATCCGCGACTGGATCCTCCGCAACAGCCCCGTCCCGATCGGCACGGTGCCGATCTACCAGGCGCTGGAGAAGGTGAACGGCGTCGCCGAGGATCTGACCTGGGAAGTCTTCCGCGACACCCTGATCGAACAGGCCGAGCAGGGCGTCGACTACTTCACGATCCACGCCGGCGTGCGCCTCGCCTACGTCCCGCTCACCGCCAGCCGCGTGACCGGCATCGTCTCCCGCGGCGGCTCGATCATGGCCAAGTGGTGCCTGGCGCACCACAAGGAGAACTTCCTCTACGAGCACTTCGAAGAGATCTGCGAGATCATGAAGGCGTACGACGTCTCGTTCTCGCTGGGCGACGGCCTGCGGCCGGGCTCGATCGCCGACGCCAACGACGCGGCCCAGTTCGGCGAGCTGGAGACCCTGGGCGAGCTCACCCAGATCGCCTGGAAGCACAACGTTCAGGTGATGATCGAAGGCCCTGGCCACGTGCCGATGCACAAGATCAAGGCCAACATGGACAAGCAGCTCGCCACCTGCGGCGAGGCGCCGTTTTACACGCTGGGCCCGCTCACCACCGACGTGGCGCCGGGATACGACCACATCACCTCGGCCATCGGCGCGGCGATGATCGGTTGGTTCGGCACCGCCATGCTCTGCTACGTGACGCCGAAGGAGCACCTGGGCCTGCCGAACCGCGAGGACGTGAAGGTCGGCGTGATGACCTACAAGCTGGCCGCCCACGCCGCCGACCTGGCCAAGGGCCACCCCGGTGCGCGCCTCTGGGACGACGCCATCAGCCGCGCCCGCTTCGAGTTCCGCTGGGAGGACCAGTTCAATCTCGGCGTCGATCCCGAGACCGCGCGCGAGTACCACGACGAGAGCCTGCCGAAGGAGGCGTTCAAGACCGCCCACTTCTGCTCGATGTGCGGCCCGAAGTTCTGCTCGATGAAGATCAGCCAGGACATCCGCGATGCCGCCAGAGGGCAGAACGACGTCCAGACCGGCATGGACGAGATGTCGAAGAAGTTCCGGGACAGCGGCGGCGAGATCCTGGTGCCGCTGGCGCCCGCCGAGTAGGTCCCCATCTAGGGCGGCGTGGACACGCACCGCCTGCTCAAGGTCCAGTCGCCGGCGCTCCGCCTCGGGGCCCGGCGGTTCGGGGCCCATACCTTCGTCGCGCACCAGGACGCCGCCGGCCGCATCGTCCGCGAGCTGCACGGCATCGCCCGCGGGCCCGGCGGCGCGCCCCTGCCGTTCCTGGGCGGCGTCGTGCCCTTCCGCCGCGAGGTGCTGTGGGGCGAGGACATCCCCCACCGCACAGGCTTCTACGACCCGGCCCACCCGCAGGGCGTGCTGTTCGAGGGGTCGTCCGACGCGGTCGTGGAGCGCCTCGCCGCGGCCGACGCTTGGCGGCGGAAGATCAATGGCCAGGCCCTGCGCTATCCCTGGCCGGCGATCCGCCGCGGCAATTCCAACAGCTACTACGCCGCCCTGTTGAGGGCGATGGAGCTCACGGACATCCGCCTGCCGGGCGAGCTCTGGGCCCCCGGCGTGCGGCGCCCGCTGGCGGCCTGAGGCCTAGCGTCGGATCACCACCATTGAGTTGTCGCCCAGCTTCACGGGCGGTCGGTGCAGGGTCACCACCTCGTAGTTCAGCTGCGTCTTTTTCAGGTGGATGATCAGGTCGACCATCATGTCCAGCGCCACGTCCTCGATCACGTAGAGGCCGCCGGGCTTCAGCCGGTGCAGCGAGTTCTCCAGCAGTGTGATCGCCGCCGGCGCGGTGTGCAGGCCGTCGTCGATCATCAGGTCGAACTCGACCTCGCCGACCTGCGCCCACAGCCGCGCGATCGCGGCCTTGTCGGTCTGGTCGCACTGGAAGGTGCGGATCCGCTCTTCGGTGAACAGGATGTCGCCGTCGATATCGGCGCCCACGATCTCGGCGTTCGGGAAGTAGCTGCGCCACAGCCGGAGCGATGCGCCGGGCTTGCCGGCCTCGCCCATGCTCGACACCAGTTCGGGATTGTTGGTGCCCAGGCCGCACTCGAACACGTTACGCACGTGCTCGCGGCAGTGGCCGAACAGCCGCTCGTAAAAGTCGGCGTAGGTGTGCGGCGCCCAGCTGAACGGCCGCCCCTTCATCGAGAACGAGCCCTTGTCGGTGCCATAGGCTTCGCACAGCGCCGTCAGATAGCTGTTCTTCTGCACGTTGTAGTGCACCCGGAAATGCCGGTCGAAGTTGGCCTCAAGGGTGTCGCCCACCGCCGAATGCAGCATCAGGCCGCGGACGTTCATCTTGATGAAGTCGGTCATGCCGGACGGTTAGCGCAAAGCCGGTCCCCGCGCCACGGGCCGCGATTCACAACCCCAGGCTGGTGGAACCTGTTAACGAGTTCTGCTTTTGTTCTCTGCGCCATGCCGCCGCCTCCACCCGCTTCCGCCGCCAAGATGCGCCTGATCCCGGCCGCCGCCGAGGACAGCATCGGCGACTTCCGGAAGTTTCCTGGCGCCCGCCTGCTCCTGGTCTGCGCCGCCTGCTCGTGGTCGAAGCCCTACAATCCCGAGCGGGTCATCGACCGCCTGCGCGAGCTGCGCACCGGCGGCTACGCCACCCGGCTCGTGGACTGCGCCCGCAGGGTTGGCTGGAACTGCCCGGCCTGTTCGCGCATGCGTTGGCGGATGCAGTTCGCCTGGCCGCCCGGCCTCGACGACCGCGAGATCCGACGCCTCGCCAACCGCTACCGGAACTAGGCCGCCCAAAGCCCCTCGGCCCCCCGTGCGGCGTACCGGCGCTTTGTCTCTGCGCTAACAAACGCTAAGGGGCGTGCGATGCAGTCCGCGCCGCACCCCCAGAGCCGTCCAGGCACGCTGATCTCCATCCAGGTGCTGCGCGCCGTCGCTTGCCTGATGGTCCTGGTCCACCACGCGCGGAACCCGCGACCGTGGATGTTCGACCCGATGGTCGGCTGGAACCTCACCACCGGCGTCGACATCTTCTTCGTGATCAGCGGCTTCATCATGTTCGCCGCCGCCCGCGAGGACGCCCCGGCCGAGTTCATGCGCCGCCGGGTGATCCGCATCGCGCCCCTCTACTGGATCGCCACGCTCACCTGGGCCGCCTGGCTCGCCTTTCGCGACCTGCCGACCCCCGACGCCGCCCATCTCTGGCTGTCGCTGGGCCTGATCCCGCACGAGAGCCCGATGCACGCAAACACCGTCTGGCCGGTGCTGGTGCCCGGCTGGACGCTGACGTTCGAGATGGGCTTCTACCTGCTGTTCGCCCTGGGCCTCGCCGTCCGACGCCTCGTGCCGGTGACCACGGTCGCCATCCTGGCCCTCGTCGCCGCGGGCTTTCTCTTCAAGCCCGAGGCCGCTGTCGTCCGCGCCTTCACCGGCCCCATCCTGCTGGCATTCCTGGCCGGCGTCTGGATCGCCTGGGCGCACGCCAAGGCGAGCTTCGCCCCCCTCTGGCGCCACGCCTGGCCGCTGGCCCTCGCCGGCGGCCTGGGCCTCGGCCTCCACGCGACGCCGCTCATGGACCTGCCGAAGATCTGGGTGGTGGCGTCCAGCGCCGCTCTCGTCGCCGGCGCACTGGCCTTCGAGCCGATGCTGCGCGCCCGTCGGCCCAAGGTGATGGAGCTGTTGGGCGACGCCAGCTACGCGATCTACCTGTTCCACACCCTGGTGCTGGCCATGGTCATGTGGCAGGGCCGCAAGCTGCCGCTGGAGGGCTGGCCCCAGTTCCTGACCCTGATGGCCCTGGGCTGCGGCCTCTCCACCCTGGTCGGCGTGGCCGTCCACCTGTGGGTCGAGAAGCCTATGCTCCGCGTCCTGCTCCGCCTCCGCCTGCCCGGCCTGGCCAGTCGGACCCCGGGTCCGGCCCGTCCCGCCCCCGAAGCCGCCGGATAGGCGCCCGGGCAAGGACCTGCGCCTAGGAGCTGCGCGAGTTCATGTACGACCTGGCGAGCTGAGGCTCAGCCTTTCGCTTCCGCCGCGTGCATCACCACCGCCGCGCCCCCGGTAAGCAAGGGCACCACGTCCCAGGTGAAGATGCGCCCTGTCGCGCCCGCCGACGGCAGGACCCGCCGCAGAGGCTTGCGCGTCTCCAGCACCTCACGCAGCAGGCGTCCCGTCGGGCTCTGGCTCGCGCCTGGGAAGACGGCGTCGATGTGCCGATCCTGCATCGCGGCCGGCTCCAGCCCGTACAACTGGGCGGCCGCCTGGTTCACGAACGTGAAGCGCATCTGCCGGTCGACGGTGAAGTAGCCGTCGCCGATCCCGTCCAGCGCCGCGGTCACCGCCGCCTCGGCGTCGTGCAGCGCGGTGACATCCTCCAGGTAGGCGAAGAAGCCGGCGACCTCGCCGTCCACGCCCGGTGCGCCGGCATAGACGATGCGCATGCGCCGGCTGCCGCGGTTGGGATAGGGCAGGGTGCTCTCGAACTGGACGGCGGCGCCCTTCAGCGCGGCCTGCGCAAACGGCATCACGGCTTCGGCTGCGGCCTTCCCGATCACCTGCTCCAGACTGTGGCCGACCACCTCGTCCCAGCGCAGGCCGAACCAGCGCTCATAGGAGCGGTTCACGAACCGGTAGACCAGGTCGGGGGTCACGAAGGTAGTCGGCAACGGCGAAGCGTCCACTGCCGTGAAGTGGCCGCTGCTCAGCAGGTCGGGATAGCGGCGCCCGTCCCGATCGAGGGCTCCGCCCGCCGATCGCCCCGCGGGCCGCTGTGTCGCCGCTGTCTTGATCACACCACCCCCCAATCCCCGCTGGCCCCAGCCCACGGCAACGCTTGTTGCGGGGCGAGGTTCCCGTGGCGGCCGCCGGCGATGTTTAGGTCCCCGCAATTCCACGGGAGCGCGGAACAGCTTCGCCGTGGCCGGATTGATCAGACGCGCCGAAGCTTCCGGCGCTTGTCTGGTCGACGACGTTCCTCTGGCGCGCTTCCGTCCCTCGTGCGCCAGAGGAACAGCGAATTTCTCTCCAGAGCTTGCTTGGGAGCCCCCGGTGCACGGACCGGGGGCTTTTCCGTATCAGCCTGCGAACACGGGCCACATGCGAGAGCCAAAGGCGTCGCCGGCGCGGATCGTGGGGCCGATGACCCGCCAAATCGCGGACGCGTCGGCGGCCGTAGCGGGGCGGATGCTGAGGGCGGAGGTCGCGGCGTTCAGGGTCTGCGACTTAGGGACGGCCGGCGTCGCACCAGCCGTTACGGACCGGAGGGGCGGACTCCAGGGCTCCCGCCCGGATCAGGCCTAGTCGCGGCTCTTCGCGCCGGCTTCGGCCTTCTGCGGCGCGTGCCACACGCGCACGGCGACGGCCACGCTCACCGACCCGATCACCGCGGCGGCCGCGCCGCCCCACTGGAACAGGTTCATGCCGATGGCCGCGTAATGGCCCGCGGTCGCACCCGAGAGCAGCACCAGACCGGCCGAGGCCCACTCGGCCACGAGCTGCTTGCTGATCGGTTCGGACATGCGGAACTCCCCACGACGGGCACTGACGAATGTGGATGTGTCCTGTGAATGCCAAATGACGCTGGCCAGCGCGATGCGACCCGAGCGCGCATCGGCCGGTATCTTGCGCACCGTATTTTCCCGTGAGGCGCTAGGACGCGGGGCAACATTCTCTCGTCGGTTGTAGTTGATGTGGGTCGAAACGGTACTGGCCCGGCGCGCCCCCAAGGACGCCGGGCCTTTTTTTCGTCCATGGCTCAGGTTGCGCCCGCCGGGCCGCGCCCGCACAGTCGCCCTGAACCAGGGGTTGTGTGTGGAGGGGTGAGGTTGCGCAACGTGCTGTCTGCCGCCGGGGTGGCGGCGTTCGTCCTCGCTGGCTCCGCGACCGGGTCCGCGCTCGCCAAGACCTACCCCAAGTGGACCGACCTCTGGACGGAGCGGCCCGGCAAGGAGGTCGATCAGGCCGCCTGGCCCGAGGCCGCCCGCAAGGCGGGGGTAGGCGGTCACGCCGCCGCCAACTGCGCCGTCGAAGCCGACGGCCGCCTGACGGACTGCCGGATCGTCAACGAGTCGCCTGCGGGACAGGGCTTCGGCAAGGCGGCCATCAGCCTCGCGCCGCTCTATCGCCGGGACGTGAAGCGCTATCCGGCGGAGCGCGCCATCATCGCCCACGAGTGGTACGAGTTCGACAGCCCGCCAGACTGGAAGAAGAAGCCGACCCCCGCCGACCTTGCGGCCGTCTTCCCGCGCGAAGCCCTGAAGAGCGGCAAGGACGGCCAGGCGATCATCAGTTGTACGGCCACGGTCCACGGGACCCTCAACGACTGCGTGGTGCTCTGGGACAACCCCGCAGGCATGGGCTTCGGCGGCGCTGCAGTCGCGCTCACGCCGCAGTTCCTGATGAAGCCGGCCATGCGCGGCGGAAAGCCGACGCCGTCCTCGGTCACCATTCCCATCAACTTCAGCTTCCCGGCCGGGGCGCCGGGGCTGATGAACACCAAGCGGGTGGCGCCGGCCGAACTCGCATGGGTCGAAGCGCCCTCCTACGCCGATGTGGTGGCCGCCTACCCGGAGAAGGCGCGCAAGGAGAAGGTCGCCGGGCGGGTAACCCTCAACTGCCAGATGACGTCGGAAGGCCGCCTGCGGAGCTGCAACGCGCTCGCCGACACGCCCAAGGGCTACGGCTTCACGGCGGCGGCGAAGGAGCTCGCCCGGAAATTCCGCCTCGAGGTGCGCACTGACGAGGGCCGCAACCTGGCCAAGGACATGATGGTGCATCTGCCGTTCGTCTTCGATCCCGCGATGCTGGCCTCGGGGACGCCGCTGATCGGCAAGCCGTCCTGGGCGGCCCTGCCCAACGGCGACGACATGAAGGCGGTCATCGAACCGCTCGGGCTGAAGGCGACGGCTCGGGCGCAGCTGTCCTGCGCCGTCCAACCGACGGGGGTCGTGGGCGGCTGCACCGTCGCGGCGGAGGAGCCGGCTGGTTCGGGGGTGGGCAAGGCCGCCCTGGCGCTGGCGCCGAAGTTCCGCCTCACCACCTGGACCAGCGAGGGGCTGCCGACCGTGGGCGGCACGGTCCGGATCCCGCTGCGCTTCGAGCCCTAGCCAGAAACACAGGAGCGAACAGACAAGAGGGCGGCGCCGGGCCGGCGCCGCCCTCTCTGTTCCCCTCTCGCGAGGGGCCCCAACGGAAAGGCTTACTGCGGGGGCGTCACGGTCGACGGCGCCGCGGGTTCGGCCGCCGTCGACTCCGGCGCAGGCGCCGGGGTGGTCGAGACGATCGGCGGCGTGCTCGGCATCGGGGCCGGGGTGGCCGTGGCCGGGGCCGTGGTCACGCCCGAGGCGCCCGTGGCGGCCGGCGTATCCGTCGTGCCGCCGTTCAGGGTCGAGTACGACTGCGGACCAGCGGGCAGGGTGGCCGTGCCGCTGGCGTCGATGCCCTGTTCCGAGGCGCTCACGGCGCCGGTGGCGGCGGCGCTGGAAGCCGGGCGGGCCCGCGAGGCCGTGCGGACCGGCGCGGGGCTGGTGCGGGCCGGCGTCGCCGCGGCGGCCATCGGCGCCGTCGCAGCCGACGTCGCGGCGGTGGTCGAGGCCGGGTCCGCGCCGCCGGTCATCGGGGCCATCGGCGCCGCCGGGGCCTGGGCCACGGCGATGCTCTCGGCGCCCGGCGTCAGCTCGGCCACGCCGTCGTCGCCGCGGGTGGCGTACCAGCCGGCGGCGCCCACGGCGCCCAGGGCCACCACGCCCGCGGCGATCGCGGCCATCGGCGCGCCGCTGCGGCGGGCCGGGGCCGTGGTGCGGGTGCGGCCGATGGGGGCGATCAGACCGGCGTCGTCGTCATGCACGGTCAAGTCGGGGCGGCCGGTCATCGGATCGGTGACGGCAGCGGTCGAGGCCAGGCTCGGCTCATGCGGGCGGATCGGTTCCGCCATCGGCCGCGTCTCGTGCAGACGCGTCTCGTGCAGGCGGCTCTCGACCGGCGTCTCGCCGATCGGCTCGAAGCTGCGCGTCTCGGCGGCGGCCGTCGTCGAAGCGGCGGCCGGCGCGGCCGTGCTCGCGGCCCGGCCCATCCCGCGACGCTTCTTGCCGCGCGTTTCCCAGATCGGGGTCGCGGCCATCAGCGGCGCGTCGGTTACAGCATTGTCGTCCGACGTGCGGGCCGAATTGCCCGTAAAGCCGGTGTTGTCCATGGACATGATGTGTCCCTCCAGAAAGTGTCGCGAAGTCAAAACGATGATATGCGGCTCAGGTTCCCTCCTGGGTGTGACCTAGCTCCGTTGTGGCGGAATAATGGCGAAGTGATGATGAGTTTGGCCTACAGCCAAGTCAGATCTATTCTTGAGTGAACTTGCGTGTATTCCTGGCGCGCGTGGAATAATGTCCCGCCAGCCACGCGCCGACTGTCAGGGTCGGGGCCAGGATTCGGTACGCTGGAACGAGGCGGCATGTAACGCGCGTCGCGCCGTCCTGTTGCACGGGCGCCGCGCGCGACGGCTATGCGACGAACGCGTCGATTGGCGCCGAAGCCGTCGCTTGACCGTTTGGGGCGCGGCTCTCCAAGCTTGCCCTCACCAAGTCGGAGGAATTGATGCGCCTAAAGGCCAGGCTCCAGCGCGAGTTGCGTTTCGTGCGCGGGCTGACCCGTACGCTGAAGCGGGTGAAGTCGATCTCGAAGGAGAGCTCGAACCTCATCTGCGACGACATCCAGGCGTCGATGGACGCCCATCGGGATCGTCCGGCGATCACCTTCGAGGGCCGCACGGTCAGCTATGGCGAACTCGACGCCATGGCCAACCGCTATGCGCACTGGGCCAAGGGCCTGGGCCTGCGCCGCGGCCAGGTGGTGGCGCTCTTCATGCCGAACCGGCTGGAGTACTTCGCGGTCTGGTACGGCCTCTCCAAGGTCGGCGTGGTCACCGCGCTGATCAACAACCAGCTGTCCGGGCTCCCTCTGGCGCACTGCCTGAACATCTCGGGCGCCGCCCACGTCGTCGTCGACGGCGAGACTTCGCCGGTCTTCGAACAGGCCAAGCCCCTCGTTGAGAAGCCGCTCCAGCAGTGGATCCTGGGCCCCGCCCACGGCGGCCAGCGCGACCTCGTCCAGGCGCTCAAGAGCTGCAGCCAGCTGCCGCCTGACCGCGCGGTCCGCGAGGACATGACCGCCGCCGACACCGCGCTCTTGATCTTCACCTCGGGCACCACCGGCATGCCCAAGGCCGCCCGCATCACCCACATGCGCGCCCAGCTTTACATGCGCGGCTTCGCCGGCTCGACCGGCGCCACGGCCAAGGACCGCATCTACGTCGCCCTGCCGCTCTACCACGCCACCGGCGGCCTCTGCGCCATGGGCGCGGCACTGCTGAACGGCGGCTCGGTCGTCTTGCGTCGTAAATTTTCGGCCACTCACTTCTGGCCCGAGGTGGTCGCCGAGGGCTGCACCATGTTCGTCTACATCGGCGAACTCTGCCGCTACCTCGTCAACCACGACGAGGTCCCAGAGGAAGGCCGGCACAAGATCCGGATGGCGTTCGGCAACGGCCTGCGTCCCGACATCTGGCCCGTGATGAAGCAGCGCTTCCGGATCCCCGAGATCCTCGAGTTCTACGGCTCCACCGAGGGCAACGTCAGCCTGTTCAACTTCGACGGCCGCGAGGGCGCCATCGGCCGCGCTCCGAAGTGGCTCCGCAAGCGCTTCAACGTCCGCCTCGTCCAGTTTGACGTCGAGCAGGAGAAGGTGGTCCGTGGCCCGCACGGCTTCTGCATCGAGGCCGGCGCCGGCCAGATCGGCGAGTGCATCGGCAAGATCGGCGGCGACGCCCGGGCCGAATACTCCGGCTACCTCGACCGCCAGGCCTCCGAGAAGAAGATCCTCCGTGACGTCTTCGAGAAGGGCGACGCCTGGTTCGCCACCGGCGACCTGATGCGGATGGACGCCGACGGCTACCTTTACTTCGTCGACCGCATTGGCGACACCTTCCGCTGGAAGGGTGAGAACGTCTCGACCAACGAGGTGGCCGAGCGCCTGCAGGCCTGTCCCGGCGTCGCCCAGGCCACGGTCTACGGCGTGGCGATCGAGGGCTCGGATGGCCGCGCCGGCATGGCGGCCCTGGTCGTTGATCCCGAGTTCGACATCAAGCTGTTCGGCGAGCACGTCGCTCGGGAGCTGCCGCCCTACGCCCAGCCGCTGTTCGTGCGTCTCCTGCCGGCGATCGACACGACCGGCACGTTCAAGGTCCGCAAGATGGACCTCGTCGCCGACGGCTACGACCCAGGCAAGATCAAGGGGCCGCTGTTCTTCCACGACCCGAAGAAGGGCTATGTGAAGGTCACCAAGTCGGTGTTCGAGAAGCTGTCCGCCGGCCTGGTGAAGGTCTAGCGGCCGGCAGCCAACGGCAGCACGATCCGGCAGACCAGACCCGTCGGTGCGAATTCCAGGACGGCGTCGCCAGCGAGCGCGCCCTTAAGGCTCCGCTCGATCAGCCGAGAGCCGAAGCCGCGGCGGGTCGGCGCCATGACGGCGGGCCCGCCGCGTTCACGCCAGGTGAGCTCGAGGCCCTTGTCGTTCGTCGTCCACGCGATCTCGACGCAGCCGGAGGAGGTGCTGAGCGCGCCGTACTTGGCGGCGTTGGTGGCCAGCTCGTGGAACAACAGCCCCAGCGCCAAGGCCTCGGCCGGGGTCAGCGACACCTCCGGTCCCTCCAAGCGGTAGCGTTCGGCGCCGTAGGGCCGGAACTCGACCCGCAGCACATCGCGCAGGCCGGCGCTGCGCCAGTTCGTGGCGGTGAGCAGGTCGTGCGTCGCCGACAGCGCCATCAGCCGCGACTCGAACGCTTCGCGGAACGTCTCCATGTCAGCGGTCGAGCGCAGGGTCTGCGCCGCGATCGCCTGCACGGTCGCCAGCGTGTTCTTCACCCGGTGGTTCAACTCGTCGACCAGCAGCTTCTGCTGCCGCTCGGCATGCACGCGGTCGGTGACGTCGCTGCCTTCCACGAACACGCCCCAGGCCTCGCCGGAGGGCGCGACGATCGGCTGGAACACGAAGTCGACGAAGCGCTCTTCCAGCTGAGCACCGGGCGCGCGCTGGAGTCGCACGCTGGTGGCTTCGCCGACGTGAGGCTCCCGGGTCCGCATGACGTGAAGCAGGAGGTCCACGAACCCCTGGGCGCGGACCTCCGGCAAAGCCTCGTCGATCGGGAGACCGATGACCTTCCGATGACCGATGAGCTGCTGGTAGGCGTTGTTGACCAGCGCGAAAGTCAGCGCCTCGCCAGTCAGCACCGCCATGAAGCCCGGCGCCTGCATGAACAGGTCGCGCAGGCCCTGGGACTCCTGCATCAGCGTCTCGTTCAGCGCCTCGGCTTCCTGAGCGCGCTGCAGGAGGTCGGTCTCGCCCGGGACCGGCGCCGATACGCCGCCGGGGCCATAGGCCATTTCCTTCAGCCGCTGCAGTTCGGTGACGTCGACAGTGTTCTGCACGATGAACTGGGTGCGGCCCTCGGCGTCCGCCAGCGGCACGTGCACCGCTGACCAGTACCGCATCTCGAAGCCGCCGCCGCGGCTGGCGGGGCGTTCGATCGGGTAGGGGATGAGGGGCAGCGAGTCGGGCTGCGCCGTCTCGAGAACGCGCTCGAAGGAGGCGCGGAGGCGGCGGCCGCTCTCGCCGTTGTCCGGGAAGGCATCGAAGATGTTGCGGCCGATGAGGTCCTCGCGCCGGCGCTCCAGCGTCTCGCAATAGACGGCGTTCGCTTCGACGTAGCGCAGGTCGCGGTCGAGGATCATGTACGGGCTCGGCAGGCGCTCGAAGAGCGCCTGAAAGTCCGGCGTCCCTACGGCCGCACGCGGACGTGCGGCCTCGTCGATCGTCTGCATCAAATCCCCACCCGAACCTTTCGCGAACGCTTTTCGAGCGTCCTTGTTCCTTCGTCGCACTGTCGGCCGGCGCAAACCGGCCTATATCTGCGCCATGCTCGACAACGAGGCGCCGCTCAAGGGCGCCCAGCTCATCAAGGACGAGGTCAAGCGCCTGCCTGACCGGCCCGGCGTCTATCGCATGATCGGCGAAGACGGCGAGGTTCTCTATGTGGGCAAGGCCCGCTCGCTGAAGAAGCGGGTGCTTCAATATGCCCAAGGTCGTTTCCACACCCAGCGCATCGCCCACATGGTGGACCTGACGCGGGCGATGGAGTTCGTCACCACCCGGACCGAGACGGACGCGCTGCTGCTTGAGATCAACCTGATCAAGCAGCTGAAGCCGCGCTTCAACGTCCTGCTGCGCGACGACAAGAGCTTTCCCGAGATCGTCATCCGCCGCGACCACGAGGCGCCGCAGCTGCGCAAGCATCGTGGGGCGCACTCCATCCGGGGCGACTACTTCGGCCCCTTCGCCAGCGCCTGGGCGGTGAACCGCACCCTGAACACCCTGCAGAAGGCCTTTCTGCTGAGGTCGTGCTCGGACAGCGTGTACGAGAGCCGCACCCGGCCGTGCATGCTGCACCAGATCCGCCGCTGTTCGGCGCCGTGCACCGGGCTGATCAGCCTCGACGACTACAATGGTCTGGTCAACGAGGCCGGCGCCTTCCTGCGCGGCAAGAGCCGGGCGGTCATGGACCGCATGGCCAAGGAGATGCAGGCCGCCTCGGAGGACCTGGAGTTCGAGCGGGCCGCGCGTCTGCGCGACCGCATCCGCGCGTTGGCCTCGGTCTCTCAGGAGCAGCAGATCAATCCGGAGACGGTGGACGAGGCGGACGTCTTCGCCCTGCACGCCGAGGGCGGTCAGGCCTGCGTCCAGGTGTTCTTCTTCCGGGGCGGCCAGAACTGGGGCAACCGCGCCTACTTCCCGCGCGTGGACAAGTCGGATGAGGACGCCGAGGTGATGAGCGCCTTCCTCGGCCAGTTCTATGACGACAAGCCGATCCCCAAGCTGATCCTGGTCAATCTGCTGCCGTCGGAATGCGAGCTGCTGTCCGAGGCCCTGGGTCAGAAAGCCGAGCGCAAGGTCGAGATCAACCTGCCCCAGCGGGGCGAGAAGCGGCAGCTCGTCCAGCACGCCCTGACCAACGCCCGCGAGGCGCTGGGCCGGAAGATGGCCGAGAGCTCGGCGCAGGGCAAACTGCTGGACGGCGTCTGCGAAGCATTCGGCCTGGAGGCGCGGCCCGAGCGGATCGAGGTCTACGACAACAGCCACATCATGGGCACGAACGCCGTCGGCGGCATGATTGTGGCCGGGCCCGAGGGCTTCCAGAAGAGCCAGTACCGCAAGTTCAACATCAAGGGCTCCGACATCACGCCCGGCGACGACTTCGGGATGATGAAGGAGGTGCTGCGCCGCCGGTTCTCGCGGCTGGTGAAGGAAGAGGAGGAGGGCGGCGAGGCCATCCGTCCCGACCTCGTGCTGATCGACGGCGGGGCGGGCCAGATCGCGGCGGTGGTCGAGGTCATGGCCGACCTCGGCGTCGACGACATCCCGGTGGTGGGCGTCGCCAAGGGCCAGGACCGCGACGCCGGGATGGAGCGCTTCTTCATCCCCGGCAAGGAGCCGTTCCGCTTCGATCACAAGTCGCCGGTGCTCTACTACCTCCAGCGCCTGCGCGACGAGGCGCACCGGTTCGCCATCGGCAGCCACCGGACGCGCCGGTCCATGGACCTCAAGAAGAACCCGCTGGACGAGATCGACGGCGTCGGGCCGGGCCGCAAACGCGCCCTGCTGCACACCTTCGGCTCAGCCCGGGGCGTCAGCCGCGCCTCGGTCGCCGACCTCGCCAAGGTCGAAGGCGTCAGCGAGCAGCTGGCGCTGCGGATCTACAACCATTTCCACAAGACCTGACGGCGCCGCCCGCGAACGGCTAAGCTTCTGGGAACGAACCTGCTGACCGGACGCTCGATTCCCTCATGAAAGCTCTGCCGAACATCCTGACGTCGCTGCGCCTCGTCATGGCGCTCTTCATGTTCGTGGCCCTGGCCGCGGCCGTCGGCGGGTTGCCGTACATCTCGGACCAGCTGGACGTGCCGCAGCAGTTCGCGCTGCAGCGCTGGGCGGTGATCGCCTTCGTGGTGGCGGCGGTGACCGACTTTTTCGACGGCTGGCTAGCGCGGAAGCTGGACGCCACTAGCGTCTGGGGCGCGATCCTCGATCCGATCGGCGACAAGGTGCTGGTCTGCGGCGCCGTGCTGGGCCTGCTGGCGGCCGGCGATCAGAAGGCCTGGGTGACCCTGCCGGCCGGCCTGATCCTGTTCCGCGAATTCACCGTGAGCGCGCTGCGCGAGGTGGGCGCCGGCAAGGGCGTGAAGCTGCCGGTCACCCTGCTCGCCAAGTGGAAGACCACCCTCCAGCTGACGGCCCTCACGCTCGAGCTGATCGTCATCTCCTGGGGCGCGTTCAGCCTGCCGGAGGACATGGCGCTGCAGGGCGGGTTCGCCGCCTTTGCCCACGGCCTCTTCTGGCTTGCCGCGGTGGTCACGCTGATCACCGGCGCCCAATACTGGGAGCAGACGCGGAAGGCGCTGACGGACTAGGCGACGGCCGCGATCGCGCCGCGCCAGAAGTCCTTGTGCAGCTGCGGCGCGTCGGGCCCGTCGAAGATCCGCTGGGTGAGCAGCACCGCGGTCAGGTCCCTTGACGGATCGTTGAACCAGCTGGTCCCGAAGCCGCCGTCCCAGCCGTAGGCGCCGGCCGGTATTCCCTCCGGGCTCTGCTGCACATAGACGCCGATGTGGCCCCAGCCGCGATGCGGTCCCAGGATCAGCTCGCCACCCTTGCGCTGGGCCGGGGTGAGCGCATCGGTGGTCATGCGCGTGAGCGCAGCGGCCGACAGCAGGCGCCGCCCGCCAGGCTCCGTGCCTGACATCATGAACCGCCCCAGGGCCGCGAAATCGTCGGCCGTCGAGACGAGGCCGGAGTCGCCGGCCGGGAAGCTCGGCGCCTTCGCATAGGCGCCGCCCGGCGCATCGAACGGGTCGAGCTTGCCCTGATTGGGCATGTAGGCGGTCGGCAGGCGCTCAGGATCGCCGGCGAAGCCGGTGTCCTTCATGCCGAGCGGCCCGAAGATCCGCTCACGGAAGACCGTCTCCAGCGGCTGTCCCGCGGCCCGGGCCACGAGGACGCCCAGCAGGTTCGATCCGGCCGTGTACAGCCATTGCTCGCCCGGCTGCGCCTGCAGCGGCAGCTCGCCCAGCCGGCGCATGAAGGTGTCGGGCGTGTAGGGCGCCTCGGGGTTCGGCATGCCGAAGCCCGGCAGGTCGGCGACGGCGCGGGTGAACGGCGTGTCGGCGAAGTCGATGCCCCAGCCGAGGCGGAAGGTCAGCACGTCCTCCACGGTGATCGGCCGCCGCGCTGCGACGGTGTCCTCCAACGCAGAGGCGGGCGTCCGCAGCACGCGCCGGTCGGCAAGTTCGGGCAGCAGCCGTTCCACCGTCTCATCGAGGCGGAGCCTGCCGTCCTCGATGAGCATGTTGGCCGCGATCGCCGTGACCGCCTTGGTCATCGAGGCGATGCGGAACTGCGTCGAGCGCAGCACCGGGTCGGCCTCGCCCAGCGACTTGACGCCCAGCGCCCAGGCGCGGGTCTCGGACCCCCGCTGGACCAGGCCGACGAGCCCGGGCGCGGAGCCCTTGGCGACGTGGTCGACGAGGGCCGCCTCGAGGTCCTGCAGCCCCTTCGGGGTGAAAGAGGAGGTCTTCACGGTCTTCAATCCGCAAGCTGAGAGCCCTGTGAGAGCCGCCGCGCCGGCGAGCACGGCGCGGCGGCTGGAAGCTGTCGAAAGCATCGCGCCGGAGCCTTAGGCCTTGGCGGCTTCCGCGGCCTTCAGCTGCTTCTCGCGCCAGGCCACTTCCTTCTGGATCAGTTCGTCACTGGCGACGCCGGCGAATTCCTCCGGCTCGAAGAAGGGACGGATGTCGAACTCGCCTTCCTGGAACGGGGCCTTCTTCAGCCAAGCGATGGCGTCGTCGAGGTCCTTCACCTGCCAGATCCAGTAGCCGGCGATCAGCTCCTTGGTCTCGGTGAAGGGGCCGTCCATCACCACGGGCTCGGCCCCGTTGAAGCTGACGCGGGCGCTCTTGCTCATGGGGTGCAGCCCCGCGCCGTCGACCATCACGCCGGCGGCGATCAGCTGGTCGTTGTAGCGGTCCATCTCGGCCAGCATCTGGGGCGCGGGCATCTTGCCGGCTTCGCTGTCGGGATTGGCCTTCACGATCACCATGACACGCATCGTCTGTCTCCTGGTTGGGTCCTATGACCTTATGCCCCGAGGACGAACGGCGTGCGCCGATCCCGACAATATTGTTCAGCACTCCGCGAGATTGACGGCGAGGCCGCCTAGCGAGGTCTCCTTGTAGATGGCGCTCATGTCCTCGCCGGTCCGCTTCATGGTGGCGATGACCTTGTCGAGGCTGACGGTGTGCTGGCCGTCGCCGAGCAGGGCCAGGCGCGAGGCGTCGATGGCCTTCACCGCGCCCATCGCGTTGCGCTCGATGCAGGGGATCTGCACCAGGCCGCCGATCGGGTCGCAGGTGAGGCCGAGGTTGTGCTCCATAGCGATCTCGGCGGCGTTCTCGATCTGCGCGTTGGTGGCGCCCAGCGCCGCCGCCAGGCCCGCCGCGGCCATCGAGCAGGCGACGCCCACCTCGCCCTGGCAGCCGACCTCGGCCCCCGAGATCGAGGCCTTCGTCTTGTACAGCGCGCCGATCGCGGCGGCCGTCAGCAGGAAGGTGCGGCGACCCTTCGGCGTGCCCTGGTGAAAACGATCGTAGTAGCGCAGCACGGCCGGCAGCAGGCCCGCCGCGCCGTTGGTCGGCGCAGTGACGACCCGGCCGCCGGCGGCGTTCTCCTCGTTCACCGCCAGCGCCCAGAGGTTTACCCAGTCCAGCGCCGCCAGCGGGTCGGCGATGCGCCGGTCAGCGTCCTCGACCAGGGCGCGCCACACCTGGTTCGCCCGCCGCTGCACGTTCAGGCCGCCCGGCAGCACGCCGTCCGTCCGCATCCCCCGGTCGATGCAGGCGTACATGGCCTGTGCGATCTCCTCGACGCCGGCCTCGACCTCGGCCTGCGGGCGGCGGACCTTCTCGTTGGCCATCATCAGCTCGGCGATGGTCAGGCCGGCGGCCTCGGCCATCTCCAGCAGTTCGGCGCCTGACGTGAACGGATAGGGCGTCGATAGGGCGCGGTCGGGGCTGTCGTTCCGGCCCATCTCGCCCTCGTCGCGGACGAAGCCGCCGCCGATCGAGAAGTAGGTCCGTTCGGCCAGCAGCAGGCCCTGGCCGTCATAGGCGGCGAAGCGCAGGGCGTTCGGGTGCTGAGGCAGGCGCGTCCTGCCTTCCCAGAGAAGATCGCGCGCCTCGTCGAATCCGATCTCGCCGCCGCCGGCAAGCGGCAGACGGCCGGTCTCGCGGATGCGGGCCAGCGCCTGGTCGGCGGCGTCGGGATCCATCGTCCGCGGCTCGAAGCCTGCGAGGCCCAGGATCACCGCCCGGTCGGTGGCGTGGCCGCGGCCGGTCAGGGCCAAGGAGGCGTAGAGCGTGGTCTCGACCCGTCCGACGCCGCCCACCGCAGGCCCGAGCCATGCCAGGAACCGGCAGGCGGCCGTCATCGGCCCCATAGTGTGGGAGCTGGAGGGGCCGACCCCCAGCTTGAAGAGGTCGAAGACGCTGACGTTCATCGCGGCGGTCTAGCGTGCACGCCGACGGCGCTCAACCGACGGCTCAGTGCGTCTGGGTGATGGTGACGGTCTTCGAGAAGTCACCGCGCGCCGCATCCTTGGCCCGGATGAAAACGTAGAGGCGGCCGCCGTCCCACCAGTTCATGTTGAGCGCGGGATCGCTGTCGATCTGCAGGAGCAGACGCCACTCCCGCGCGGCGCGGCGGATCGCATCCGGGACTTCATCGTCGTAGTCCCGCTCCAGACCGCGCCGCATGTACTCGCACTCGATGGCCATTTCGCCGCCCTGGATCTCGCCGGGATATCCGCCGATGTGATGGTCGATCTCGTCGCCCAGGTCGTCGCCGAACAGTGGGCCGGCTTCGACATCCCAGTCCTTCGGCAGAACGGCGTAGTTCACGCCGAGCCAGTCCAAACTTGGCTCCGAGTCGAAGGGCATGAAGCCGACGCGCCGCTCGTTGAAGCGCCACCGTGTCGGAGGTTCTCCAGGCCGATTGGCAGGCGGACCCGGCGGGTCGAGGCTGTCGAGAACGCGGACGACATCCGCGAAGCCGTTCCGCTCGTCGTCGAAGAAGAAATACAGCCGTCCCTCAGAGGGCAGCCAGTCGATGTCAACGTGCGCGCGGAATGCGGCTAGGTCGATCTGGGCGAGGAAAACACGAGGGCTGCGCTCGCCGATCGGCCAGGCTAGGCCCTCCGGAAGTTCCGGCGCGCCGCCGATCTTCGAGAAGACAGCCTCTTGCGCCGGAATGAGCAGAACGGCCGGCTTCAGCGCTCTGCGGATTCTTGCCCGCAGAAGCTCCGGTTGAAGCGCGTAGTATGGCTTTGGTCGGCCTCGTGCTCTCCAATCGCGGACGAGGTCCGGCCCGATCGAGATGGCTACCGTTATCAGCAACCCTGCGAGCGAGATGCCCCAGATCAGCAGAGGTATTCCGAGAAACGTCACCCCGCCAAACTTTCACGGCTGAGCTTGGTCACCAAGAAGGGGCGAACGTCGCTTAGCTCATCGGGTTCGGCGGCGGCGCGGGTTCTGGGAGGGGGATGAACTCGCTGTCGTCGGCGTCGGGCAGCTTCATGCGGCCGGCCTTCCAGTCGGCCTTGGCCTGCTCGAGCCGGTCCTTCGACGAGGAGACGAAGTTCCACTCGATGAAGCGGGGTCCGATCGGCTCGCCGCCCAGCAGCATGACCATGGCGGGCGTCACCGCGGTGAACAGCACCGGCTGGCCCGGCTGGAACACCAGCATCTGGCCGGCCTGGTACTGGCGGCCGTCCACCTCGACGATGCCCTCGGCGACATAGGCCGCGCGCTCGGGATACTCGGCCGGCAGCTGCGCCCGGGCGCCGGCGTCCAGCCGCCAGTGGACGTAGAACATCGGCGAGTGGGTCTTCACATTGGCCTTGGCGCCGAACGCCTCGCCGGCGATCAGCCGGGCCCACATGCCGTTCTCTTCGTAGGTCGGCAGGTCGGACGCCGGGTGGTGCGCGAAGTCCGGATCGACTTCCTCGAACTCCACCGGCAGGGCGCACCAGGCCTGGATGCCGTGCATCTTGCCGCCCTCGGCGCGCAGGGTTTCGAAGCGTTCGGAGTGGGTGATGCCCGAGCCGGCGGTCATCCAGTTGACCTCGCCCGGGTGGATCCTCTGGGTGACGCCGACGCTGTCCCGATGGGTGATCTCGCCGTCGAACAGGTAGGTGACGGTCGACAGGCCGATGTGCGGGTGCGGGCGGACGTCGACGGTGCGCGAGAAGCCCGGGGCGAATTCCACCGGCCCCATGTGGTCGAAGAAGATGAAGGGCCCGACCGTCCGGCGCTTGGCGTACGGCAGCACGCGCCCGACTTCGAAGCCGCCGAGATCCTTGCGGCGCTGGTCGATGATGAGCTCGATCATCGGGAACTCCTGTGAGCTAGGACTGCGCGCTCACATAGGGGCTGACGAGGCCCAGCGGCGCGGCGGTCGTATTCTTCACCGACCTTATGACGATCCGGCTCTCGATGTTCGAGACGAGGCCCAGCGACAGGATCTTTTCGCGCAGGAAATCGTCGAAGGCGTGCATGTCGCGGGTGACGATCCGCAGCTCGTAGTCGGCGGCGCCGGTGACGGTGGCGCACTGGACGACCTCGGACAGTTTGGTGATCGACGTCTCGAAGGCGTCGAGGTTCTCCTTGGTCGGCAGCGACAGCTTCACGGTGCAATAGACCTCGAAGCCGAGGCCCAGCTTGTCGCGGTCCAGGATGGTGACGCGGCGCTGAATGACGCCCGCATCCTCGAGGCGCTTGATGCGGCGCCAGCACGGGCTGGAGGACAGTCCCACCCGGTCGGCGATCTCCGCGACCGACAGGCCGGCGTCGTGCTGGATGAGATCCAGAATCTTGGCATCCACGGCGTCGAGGGCCTCAGACAACTTTTCCTCCTTCTCCCGGCAGCCGCAAGCGTCGTTCTTGCCCCGGAACCGCAGGGTCGGGGCATGCTTTTGGTAAGCAATTCCTCGGAACCTATATGATCTTGCAGGGCCGGAGGAAGGCCCGAAAGGAAGAAAATTGCGATGCGGCACCTGGATGTGACGCTCGACGACAAATTTCTGCTCACCGAGGGCCGGGTTTTCATCACCGGGGTCCAGACGCTGCTGCGGGTCATGATCGACCAGCACAGGTTGGATCGTGCCACGGGCCTCAACACGGCAGGGTTTGTCTCAGGCTATCGCGGTTCGCCGCTCGGCGGGCTCGACCAGCAGGCCGCCCGCGCCGCCAAGCACCTGAAGGCGGCGGAAGTCACCTTCAAGGAAGGTCTCAACGAGGACCTGGCGGCGACCGCCGTCTGGGGCTCGCAGCAGGCGAACCTGTTCCCCGGCGCGCGCTACGATGGCGTCTTCGGGATGTGGTACGGCAAGGCGCCCGGGGTCGACCGGACCGGCGACGCCTTCAAGCATGCGAACTTCGCCGGCGTGTTCCCGAAGGGCGGCGTCCTGGCCGTGGCCGGCGACGACCACTCGTGCAAGTCGTCGACCCTGCCGTCGCAGTCGGAATACGCCTTCCAGGACTTCGAGATGCCGGTGCTGTCGCCGGCCGACGTGCAGGAGGTCCTGGACTACGGCCTGCTGGGCTACGCCATGTCGCGCTTCTCGGGCCTGTGGGTGGGCCTGATCGCGCTGGCCGACACGATGGACAGCGGCGCGACCATCGACATCAGCCTCGACCGCCACAAGATCGCGCTGCCCGAGAACTTCCGCATCCCGGCGGGCGGGCTCGGCATCCGGCTGAAGGACCAGCCGCTCGACAAGGAGCGCCGGCTCCGCACCCAGAAGATCCCCGCGGCGCTGGCGTTCGCCCGCGCCAACCGCATCGACCGGGTCATGCTGGGCGGCAGCCGACCCCGGCTCGGCATAGTCTGCCAGGGCCAGGCCTACAAGGACGTCATCGAGGCGTTCTCCGCGATGGGCATCAGCCCGGCCGAAGCGCAGTCGCTGGGCGTCGCCATCTACAAGGTCGGCATGCCCTGGCCGCTGGAGCCTCAGGGGCTGCGGGCGTTCGCCGCCGGCCTCGAGACCATGATGGTCATCGAGCACAAGCGGCCGCTGATCGAGACCCAGGCCCGCGCGGCGCTCTACGACCTGCCCGCCCACGCGCGCCCGAAGATCATCGGCAAGACCGACGAAAACGGCGGCCCGCTGCTGTCGGAGCTCGTATCCCTCTCGGTGGCCGAGATCGCGCTGGCGATCGCCGACCGGCTGCCGCCCGGCCCGCACATGGAGCGGGTGCACGACTACCTGAGCCGGGTCTCGGCCGCCTCGATGGCGGCGGTGACGCTCTCGTCGGACCAGCAGCGCAAGCCGTTCTTCTGCTCGGGCTGCCCGCACAATTCGTCGACCCGCCTGCCTGAGGGCAGCCGCGCTCTGGCCGGCATCGGCTGCCACTACATGGCGAGCTTCAACGACCCGTCGACGGACCTGACCAGCCACATGGGCGGCGAGGGCCTGACCTGGGTTGGCGCCGCGCCCTTCACCGAGGAGAAGCACGTCTTCGTCAACCTCGGCGACGGCACCTACAATCACTCCGGCTCCCTGGCGATCCGGGCCTCGGTCGCGGCCAAGTCCAACATCACCTACAAGCTGCTGTTCAACGACGCCGTCGCCATGACGGGCGGCCAGCAGGCCGAGAGCGGCTTCACCGTCCCGCAGATCACCCGCCAGCTCGCGTCCGAAGGCGTGAAGAAGGTGGTGGTCGTGGCCGCCGAGCCCGAACGCTACGATGGCGTCCGCGACCTGGCGCCCGGCGTCGAGGTCTTCCCGCGCACCGACCTGATGAAGGTCCAGCGCGAGCTGCGCGAGACCCCGGGCGCCACGGTGCTGATCTACGACCAGGTCTGCGCCACCGAGAAGCGCCGCCGGCGCAAGCGCGGCAAGATGGCCGCCGCCCCGATGCGGGTGATGATCAACCCGCTGGTCTGCGAAGGCTGCGGCGACTGCTCGCGCACCAGCCACTGCGTCTCGGTCGAGCCGCTGAACACCGAGTTCGGCCGCAAGCGGAAGATCAACCAGTCGACCTGCAACCAGGACTATTCGTGCCTGGACGGCTTCTGCCCGTCGTTCATCACGCTCACGGGCGCCGAGAACGCGCACCGCGAGGCGATGGCGGCGCTGACGGCAGACTCCACGCCGCTGCCGACCTTCGAAGAGTTCTCGGGGGTGAAGAACATCGTCTTCACCGGCGTGGGCGGCACCGGCGTCACGACCGTGGCCTCGATCCTGGCCATGGCGGCCCACGTCGACGGCCGCGCCGCCAGCGTCGTGGACATGACCGGCCTCGCTCAGAAGGGCGGCGCGGTGTTCAGCCACGTGCGCATCGGCGAGACCGAAGACACCGTGATCGGCGGCCGGGTGCCGGCGGCCAGCGCTCACGTGCTGATCGGCTGCGACATCCTGGTGGCGGCGGGCGCTGACGCGCTCTCGCTCTACGCCAAGGACCGGACGGTGGCGGTGGGCAACGCCGACTTCTCGCCGACGGCCGACTTCATCACCGACCGCGACGTGCGCTTCGACGCCGACGCTCAGGCCCGTCGCATCGCCGCGGCGGTGAAGAGCTATGACACGGCGCCCGCCCAGCACCTGGCCGAGAGCAACCTCGGCGACGCCATCTACGCCAACATGATCATGCTGGGCTTCGCCTGGCAGAAGGGCGTGATCCCGGTCTCCAGCCGCGCGCTCTACCGCGCCATCCGGCTCAACGGCGTGCAGGCGGAAGAGAACCTGCAGGCCTTCGAACTTGGCCGGAAGGCGGCGTTCGATCCGGCCGCCCGTGGTCCGCGCGAGGACGACGGGGCGACGCCCGAGACCATGCCGCTGGAGGCGCTCATCGCGCATCGCGCCGGCGAGCTCGAGAAGTATCAGAACAAGGCCTACGCCCAGCGCTACCTCGACCGCGTGCGCAAGGTGCAGGCGGCGGAAGCGGGCTTGGGCTCGGAGGCGCTGACCCGCCAGGTGGCGATCAGCCTCTACAAGCTGATGGCCTACAAGGACGAGTACGAGGTCGCCCGCCTGCACTCGGACGGCCGCTTCGCCGCCTACAAGGCCGAGAGCTTCAAGGGCGGTCGCGCGAAGGTGTGGCTGGCCCCGCCGCTGCTGGCCCGCAAGGGTCCGGACGGCAAGCCGAAGAAGATGGCCTTCCCCGGCTGGACGCTCGACGTCGCCTTCCCGGTGCTGGCCAACCTCAAGGGCCTGCGCGGCACGCCGCTCGACATGTTCGGCTACACCGCCGAGCGGAAGATGGAGCGCGGGCTGATCGCCGACTTCGAGGGCCAGGTCGACCGGCTGGTTGGCGAGCTTACGAAGGAGCGACTGGCGACGGCGGTGAAGATCGCCGCGGTCCCGCAACAGATCCGCGGCTTCGGCCACGTGAAGGACGCATCCGTCGGCCCCGCCAAGGCCGAGGCCAAGCGCCTGTGGTCGCAGTGGGAGAAGGCGGGCGAGCCGGTCGCGGCCTAGGGCGCGAAGACCTCCACCGCCTTCGGCAGGACGCTGAGCTCCAAGGGCGTCTCGGTGACCACGTCGCCGTCCAGGTTCACCGGCATCGGCTTGTCGGTGCGCAGCGTCATGGACCGGGCGGTGGCGGTGCGCACCTCGTCCCAGCGGACGTGCTGGCCGCGCTTGAAGAGCGGGGCCAGCAGCGCGACCTTCCAGAGGCTCCCCGGCTCCAGGCTGTAGAGCATCAGTTCGCCGTCATCGATTTCGGCGTCCTCGCGCACGGCGACGCCGCCGCCGTGATAGCGGCCGTTGCCGATGGCGACCTGGTAGCTCTTCGTGTGCAGCTCGCAGTCGCCCGCTTGGATCTCGGCGTGGAACTGGCGGGCGCGCAGCAGGACCCGGGCGGCCGCTGCGGCATAGGCGAAGCGGCCCAGCGCGCGCTTCTCGCCGTCCTGCAAAGCATGGGAGACGTCGGCGGCGAGGCCGACGCTGGCCACGTTGAAGAACGGGTGGCCATTGGCGAGGCCGAGGTCGATGCGCCGGGTGCGGCCGGCGGCGATCACGTCGGCGGCGCGGAGCGGGTCGGCGGGGATCGCCAGCGTGCGTGCGAGATCGTTCGCGGTGCCGAGCGGCAGAACGCCCAACGGTTTCTTCGCCTCGATCAGGGCGGGTGCGGCGCCGGCGAGCGTCCCGTCGCCGCCGGCGACGATGACGAAGTCCGCCTTGGCGCCCTCGCGGGTGATCGCATCGCGGCAGGCTTCCGCCGACCTGGTCGGGAAGTCGCGGACGGTCACGCCGGCCTTGGCGAGGCGCGCGGTCACCGGCGAAAGCCAGTCGGCGGGCTTGCCGCCGTTGCGGACGAGGAGGGCTTCGCGGGTCACGGGGTGCTGAACGGCCTAGCTGGCATAAGGCTCACTTGCGAGACGGGCGGTTCGCTGGTAGCGCTATCACAAATCGCGCTCTCGAAGCGTCAAAGAACATACCCTGGGAGGGAACATGAGCCTGAAACGACGGCTGCTTTGCGGCGTGTTCGCGGCCCTGGCTGTTACGGGCGGCGCACAGGCCCAGGCCTGGAAGGACACCCAGCGCTCTCCCGAGCAACGCGCCGCCGCCCTCGTCGCCCAGATGACGCTAGAGGAGAAGGCCAAGCAGATCGGCCACGACGCGCCGGCGATCCCGCGCCTGGGCGTGCCCAAGTACAACTGGTGGAACGAGGGGCTGCACGGCGTAGCCCGCGCCGGCTTCGCCACCGTGTTCCCGCAGGCGATCGGGATGGCGGCCTCATGGGACGCCCCGCTGATGCAGCAGACGGCGGATGTCATTTCGACCGAGTTCCGCGCCAAGTACGCCGAGCGCGTGCATCCGGACGGCGGCACGGACTGGTATCGCGGGCTGACGGTGTGGTCGCCCAACATCAACATCTTCCGCGACCCGCGTTGGGGCCGAGGGCAGGAGACCTATGGCGAAGACCCGTACCTGACGGGGACCATGGGCGTGGCTTTCATCCGCGGTCTGCAGGGGACGGACCCGAAGTACTTCAAGACCATCGCCACCTCGAAACACTACGCGGTGCACTCCGGGCCGGAGTCCAACCGCCACCGCGAGGACGTCCATCCCAGCGCCTATGATCTCGAGGACACCTACCTGCCGGCGTTCCGGCGGACGGTGACGGAGGGCAAGGTGCAGGCGGTGATGTGCGCCTACAACGCCGTCGACGGCGTCCCCGCCTGCGCCAGCGAGGACCTGTTGGAGACCCGCCTACGCAAGGGCTGGGGCTTCAAGGGCGCTGTGGTGTCGGACTGCGGGGCCGCGGCCAACGTCTATCGCGACGACAGCCTCGCCTACACCAAGACGGCTGAGGAGGGCATCGTCCGCTCGATGGGCGCGGGCATGGACCTGGTCTGCGGCGACTACCGGCAGGACTGGAACATGGAGGCCGGCGCGATCGTCGGCGCCGTGCAGAAGGGGATGCTGAAACAGGCCGTCCTCGACCAGGCGCTGACCCGCCTGTTCGCCGACCGCATCCGCCTGGGCCTGTTCGATCCGCCGGCCATGGTCCCGTTCTCGAAGATCACGCCGGAACAGAACGGCACGCCCGCGCACAAGGCCCAATCTCTGAAGATGGCCCAGGCGTCGATGACGCTGCTCAAGAACGACGGCCTGCTGCCGCTGAAGGGCGAGCCGCGAAAGATCGCGGTCATCGGCCCCAACGCCGACAGCCTGGATGCGCTGATCGGCAACTACTACGGCACGCCGCGCGAGCCGGTGACCGTGCTGGCGGGCATCAAGGCGCGCTATCCGAGGGCTGAGGTGACCTACGTCGAGGGGACTGGCCTCGTGGGCCCCGCGACCGCGCCTGTGCCGGACGCGGCGCTCTGCGCGGACGCCGACTGCAAGACCAAGGGCCTGAAGCAGGAGACCTTCGACGGCGTCGCCCTGGAGGGCCAAGCCGTGGAGACGAAGACGGTCGCCAACGCCGCCTTCGACTGGACGGGCGACCGGCAGAGCTCGGCCCGCTGGACCGGCTTCATCACGCCCACCGAGAGCGGCGAGCACCGCTTCCGGTTTGCGAGCGACAACGGCTACCGGGTCTTCGTCGACGGCAAGCCGGTGGTCGAGGAGTTCGGCGTCGGCGATGCCCCCTCGATCCTGGACGGCGCGGTCCGCCTGGAGGCGGGCAAGCGTTACACCTTGCGGGTGGAAGGCTTCCAGCGCGGCGTGAAGGGCCGCCAGCGGCTGATCTGGAGCACGCCTCGCGCCGATGGCTCGGATGCGGTAGCGGCGGCCAAGGCGGCGGACCTCGTGGTCTTCGTCGGCGGGCTCACCGCCCGCGTCGAGGGCGAGGAGATGAAGCTGGAGGTTCCGGGCTTCGCGGGCGGCGACCGCACCAGCCTCGACCTGCCGGCGCCTCAGCAGAAGCTGCTGGAGCGTCTGCACGCGACGGGCAAGCCCACGGTGCTGGTGCTGATGAACGGCAGCGCCATGTCGGTGAACTGGGCTGACCAGAACCTGCCGGCGATCCTGGAGGCCTGGTATCCGGGCGAGCAAGGCGGTCATGCGGTGGCCCAGGCCCTGGCCGGCGACTACAGCCCCGCCGGCCGCCTGCCGGTGACCTTCTACCGCTCGGAGAAGGACCTGCCGGGCTTCAGCGACTACACGATGAAGGGCCGGACCTACCGCTACTTCCAGGGCGAGGCGCTGTACCCCTTCGGTCACGGCCTGAGCTACAGCAGGTTCGAATACGGCCCGGTGCAGGTCAGCGCCCGCAGCGTCGGCGCCAACGGCCAGGTGACGGTCTCGACCCAGGTGAGGAACGTCGGCGCGATGGACTCCGACGAGGTGGTCCAGCTGTACCTCACCCATCCGGGGAAAGGCGCGATCCGGGCGCTGCAGGGCTTCCAGCGCATCCACCTGAAGGCGGGCGAGGCCAAGACGGTGAGCTTCACCCTGGCCGACCGGGCGCTGAGCACGGTCGATGCGAAGGGCGAGCGGACCATCGCGCCAGGCGAGGTCGAGGTCTGGGTCGGCGGCGGCCAGCCGGTCAGCCGTCCGGGCCTGGCCCAGGCGGCCGGCGCCAAGGGCGGCTTCCGCATCACCGGCTCGAAGGTGCTGCCGAAGTAACTCTGATCGTCATCCCGGAAGCCGCGGAGCGGCTATCCGGGATGACAGAGAGTTAGAGCCCCTTTGCGGCCTCATGGACGCTGTTGATGAAGGCCGTCCGCGCCATCGAGCGTTCGCGCTTGGTGGCTTCCGGCCAGGCGGCGTTCAGCACGATCACGATACGGTCTTCCGGGAAGACGGTAACCGACTGGCCGAAGATGCCGCGGCCCTCGAAGGCGCCGCTCACCGGCATCCACCAGAAGTAGCCGTAGCCTCGCTCGGGCGCGCCGGTCTTGATCTGGGGCGTGGTGGCGCGCGTCACGAACTCGGGCGGGACGACCTGCTTGCCCGCGGCCTTCCCGCCGTCGAGCATGAACTGGCCCAGGCGGCCGTAGTCGCGGAGCGTCATGGAGATGCAGCAGCCGCCGCGCTCGTGGCCGGCGAGGTCGGTAACCCAGACCGCGTCGCGCTCCATGCCGTAGGGCTTCCAGATCTTCTCCGAGGCGTATTCGGACAGGCTCTTGCCGACGGCGTTGGAGACCAAGATGCCCACCAAGTCCGTCTCGCCGGTGTTGTAGGTGAACTTCGTCCCCGGTTCGTTGGCGCGCGGCAGCTTGCGCATGTAGCTGACCAGCGGATTGACGCCGGGTTCGGTGATCGCGGCGCCCGCCCGGGCCACGTCGGAATTCGGGTCTGTGTAGTCCTCGTTCCAGCGGACGCCCGAGCTCATCATCAAGAGCTGGCGGACGGTGACGCCGTCATAGCCGGAGCCCTTCAGCTCGGGGATGTAGTCAGTGACGAGGGCGTCCTCGCCCTTGATCTTGCCGTCGGCGATGGCCGCGCCCACCAGGGTTGAGGTAACCGACTTGGCGACGGAGAAGCTGGTCCACCGGTCCTGCGGCTTGCGGCCCAGGCCGTAGCGCTCGGCGACGACTTTACCGTCCTTCAGCACCAGGAAGCCGGAGACGTTGTTCTGCGCCATGTAGGCGTCGGAAAGCGCGTCGGGCAGCTGCCTGCCGGCCTTCGGCAGCGGCTGGGCCGTCCCGGCCTTGATGGTGTTGACGCGGTAGGCCTGCTCGATCGCCGGGTACCAGGCCTTCTGCTGCTCGGGGCTCCACTGGAGGATCGAAGGCACACCCGGCTTGACCGCCTGCTGGGCGGCGGCGGGCGCGGCGAGAAGGGCGGCCGCGGCGGCGGCGAGCAGCAGGTGACGCATCTGGTTTCCCCCAAAGACCTTGGCGAACGATCGCTGATTATCGGCGGCAAGGTAGAGCCTGCGCCGGCAAAAAGAAGCCCCTGCCGGGGAGGCGGCAGGGGCTCAGGGTCAGGCGGTCCCCCCGGACCCGCCAGGAACGGGTTCAGGAAAGGTCGAGGACGGGCGGCGTGACATCGGGGCAGAGCCGCCGCCCGTCCCCTCGGTCACGCAGCGAGCCGCGTGACCAATTCGGTGTGCGGCACGGCGGCCGCCCGTTCAGCCTCCAGGGCACGTTTGAGGGCCTGGTCGCCCGAGCGACCGGCGGCTTCGATGAGCGTCAGGTCGATGACGTCGCGCTGGGCGTGGCTGCCGCCGAAGCGGGCCGACTTGTTGCGGACCCCGCGCAGGCTTTCGCAGGCCTTGGCATAGTCGCCGTTCATGAAGGCGAGGTAGCCCTGACAGAGCGGCCTGCCGACCTCGCGGGTGAAGTAGGCGTTGTCGCCGGGGCCAGCGGCGGCCGCTTCCTGCGTGGCGAGGAGGGCTTCGACGTCGCCCGTCCGGCCGGTCGCGAGATAGGCCATCATGGCGTGGCTGTCGGTGAAGGCCGACTGCCCGGCCGGCTGGCTCGCGAAGGCGTCGGCGAGCGGCGCCCAGCGGCCCCCGATCTCGATCCCCCGAAGCTGCAGCCGCCACAGGAGGGCGGCGGCGTCCAGCATGTCGAACGCGCGCACCGACGGCTGGCCGAAGATCGGGCCGTCGTAGAGCGCCAGCACCTGTTCGACTTCGCCGAGGCCGAGATGGAAGAGCGCCAGGTGCCACCAGTTGTGGACGGCAAGCTGGCTCTCCGGCTGCCAGGCGGTGTTCTCGCGGCTCATCCAGGCCACGCCCTCCCGGCGGCGGTCCTGCATCTCCAGCACGTGGGCCACGCCGTGCTGCGCCCAGTTGTTGGTCGGCTCGAGTTCGATGGCCCGGCGGCCACAGGCCTCGGCCTGGGCGTAGAGACCGGTCTCCTCGTAGCCGAACGACAGCATGCCGAGGACCGCGTGATGGTCGGGCCGGCCTTCCGACCAGGCCGGCAGCGCCCGGGTGATCCGGTCGCGCAGCATGCGGCTGTCGCCAAGGAGGAAGTCGAAGGTCTGGCCCGCCTGCAGGGCGACCACGTCGTGCGGGTGGCTGACGCTGACGTCCTCGAGGATGCGGGCGGCGCCGCGGATCTCGCCGGCCAGCAGGCTGCCCAGCGCCGCCAGGTGGCCGAGCTCGCGGCTGTTGGCGTTGAGGTCCTTGGCGATGCCGAACGCGGCGACACCTTGCATCGCCGCTTCGGCCGTCTCGCCGATCAGCGTCATGTATGCCTTCAGCACGTGCGCCATGACGAAGCGCGGGCTGTCGGCGATCGCCTCCTCCAACGGTCCCAGGCCGTCGCCGTAGAAGCAATAGTAGGCATGCAGCGCCTGTTGGAATTTTTCGGCCGCAAACGTGCTGGCGCCGGACAATTCGAGCCCGTGGTGGTCCCTGACAGACATCCTTCATCCTCCTCGCTGTGGGCGGAGAGGGATATTTCTTTCGAGAAATCTGCTCTAGGCCACGCGCGGTCGGTTCGCAGTGTTCGTCGATTTCTGTTATTTCTCAGCGTTCAGGCGTCAATTCGGGGATGGGGCGGCCGGCGGTGGACGGGTCCGTGGAACTGAAAACTGTACCGGAAGTGCAGTCCGAGCCGCGCACGAAGGGCGAGCGCACGCGCGAACGCCTGCTCGATCTCGCTCAGGAGGCGGTGATCCGGAAGGGCTTCGGCGCCACCTCCATCGAGGAGCTGGTCGAAGCGGCTGGCATTACCAAGAGCGGCTTCTTCTACCACTTCAAGGACAAGGCCGACCTCGCCCGCCAGCTGGTCGAGCGCTACATCGGGCGAAACCAGACGTTCCTCGACGACATGGCGAAGCGGGCCCGGGAACTGTCGGACGATCCGCTGCACAGCTTCCTGATCTTCCTGAAGTTCTACGCCGAGGCGATGGACGAGCTGGTCGACGACCACCCCGGGTGCATGGTCGCCACCATTACCTTCCAGGACCTGATCTGGGATGGCGCGACACGCCGCATGACGGTGGACAGCGTGAAGGCATGGCGCGGCCTCTTCCTCGGCTGGCTGGAAGAGATCGCGGCGGTCTATCCCCTGAAGGCCAAGGTCGAGCTGCCCGACCTGGCCGACAGCCTGCTGACCCTGACCTACGGCGGCATGACCCTGGCCAAGGCGCTGCAGGACGACCGCGCGATCGGAAAGCAGACGCTGATGTTCCGCGAGACGGTCCGGCTCTGCTTCCAGCCAAGCTGAGTGTTTCCAAGCGCGCGCTCGCGCGTTAGGCCCAGCGTATGGCCGAGTTCGATTTCGACGCCGTGGTGGTGGGTGCGGGCGCCGTGGGCTTGGCCTGCGGCTATGCGCTCGCCCGACGCGGCCTGACCGTGGCGGTGCTGGAACAGGACGCGGCCATCGGCCAGGGCGTTTCCTCCCGCAATTCCGAGGTGATCCACGGCGGGCTCTACTATCTGACCGGCTCGCTGAAGGCGCGGCTCTGCGTCACCGGCCGGCGGATGCTGTACGCCTTCCTCGACACGCACCACGTGGCCTACGACCGCTGCGGCAAGCTGGTGGTGGCGACGACCCAGGAAGAGATCCCGCGGCTGGAGGCGATCCTCGAACAGGCGACGACGAACGACGTCGAAGGCATGCGCCTGCTGACCCGCGACGAAGCCCTGGCGCTGGAGCCGGAGCTGGCCTGCGCCGCAGCCCTGATCTCGCCGGAGAGCGGGGTGTTCGACAGCCACGGCTACATGCTGGCCCTGCAGGGCGAGATCGAGCAGGCCGGCGGTGCGGTGGTGCTGTCGACGCCGTTCGAGGCGGCGAGCGCTCTGGACGGCGGCGGGTTCGAGGTCCGGGCCGGCGGGGCGGAACCCACGACGCTGACGTGCCGCTACCTGATCACCGCCCCAGGCCTCTCGGCTCAAGGCGTCGCCGCGCACATCGAAGGCTTCCCGTCCGAAGTGATCCCCGAGGCGCACTACGGCAAGGGCATGTATTTCCGGCTGCAGGGCAAGGCCCCGTTCGCGCGCCTGATCTATCCGCCTCCGATCCCCGGCGCGCTCGGCACACACTACCGCCGCGACCTGGGCGGCCAGGCGGTGTTCGGGCCGGACCTCTCCTACGTCGACGAGCCGGACTATGTGGTCGACCCGGACGCCGCCGACGGCTTCTACCGCTACATCCGCAAGTTCTGGCCTGGCCTGCCGGACGGCGCGCTCGCGCCCGACTACGCGGGCGTGCGCCCGAAGATCCACGGCCCGGACGAGCCGCAGGCCGACTTCCGCATCGACGGCGCCGACGTGCACGGCATCCCCGGCCTCGTGACGCTGTTCGGCATCGAAAGCCCGGGGCTCACCTCGTCGATGGCGATCGGCGAGGAAGCCGCCGGGAAGCTGGGGCTCTAGCGCTTCGGGGTGACTTTCAGGACGCGCCCGTTGTCGCTGTCGGTGGCCAGGTAGAGGGCGCCGTCGGGGCCCACGACGACATCACGGAAACGCTCGCCGACCTCGGCGAACAGGCGCTCCTCGCCCACCACCTTGTCGCCGTCCAGCGCGAGACGGGTGACCCGCTTGTCGGCTAGGCCGCCGACGAACAGGCTGCCCTTCCAGGCGGGGGCGGCGTCATGGGTGTAGAAGGCCATGCCGGACGGGGCGATCACCGGGTCCCAGTAGTAGGCGGGCTGTTCCGTGCCGGGCTTCTGCGTGACGCCGCCGGTGATGGTCGCGCCGCTGTACTCGACGCCATAGGCGACGTCGGGCCAGCCGTAGTTCTTGCCGGCGCGGATGATGTTGAGCTCGTCGCCGCCCTTGGTGCCGTGCTCGATCTCCCAGAGCTCGCCGGTGCGCGGGTGGAGCGCGGCGGCCTGGCTGTTGCGAATGCCGAAAGCATAGACCTCAGGCTTGGCGCCGGCCCGGCCCACGAACGGATTGTCCTTCGGGGCCTGGCCGTCGCGGTCGATGCGGATGATCTTGCCGATCGCGGTGTCGAGCTTCTGGGCGTTGGGCCGGCTCTCGTTGATCTGGCGGTCGCCGGTGGTGACGTACAGCGTCTTGTCGCGGGCGAAGACGAGGCGCGCGCCGAAGTGGCCGCGCGAGGCGATGGAGGGGGCCTGGCGCCAGATGGTCCGGACGTCCTCGAGCCGCGGCGCGCCGCCGGTGGTCACGAGCCGACCGCGGGCGACGGCGGTGTTGTTCTTGCCGTCAGCCTGGCGCTCGGAAAAGGCCATGAAGACGTGGCCTGTCCTGGCGAAGTCGGGATCGACGGCGAGGCCCAACAGGCCGCCCTGGCCGTTGGTGTCCACCGCAGGGACGCCGGCCAGCGGCTCGGACAGCTTGCCGTTCGCGAAGTGGCGCAGGCGGCCGGCCTTCTCCGAGATCAGCAACGATCCGTCCGGCAGGAAGGCCAGGCCCCAGGGCTTGGCAAGGCCGGTCACGTAGTCGCTGACCTCGTAGGCGACGTTGGCCTTCGCCTCGGGCGCGCGTGTCTGGCCGGGGAGGGCCGGCGTCTGGCCGGCCGCGTTGGCGGGACCGGTCTGGACGGGGGCGCCGCCGGCCGCAGCTACCTTGGGGGCGGCGGACTGCTGGGCGTTGCTGGGTTCGCCGCCGCACGCGGCAAGGACGATGGCGGCCGAGGCGGCGAGCATCACGGTCTTGGTCATCAGGCAGGGGCTCCCAGCAAGGACTGAAGCGCGTCGGCAGGCGAAGCGCCTTCGAGATGGATCAACGCCCAAAGGGCGAAAAACAGCAGCGGCCAGCGGCGGGCGCCGTCGCCGTCGCGTATTACGGCCGCGGCGTCGGGTTGGATGCGGCGCACGGCGTCCACCTTGCCCACGCGGTCGGCGAGGTCGGCGGCGCGCGACGCGATCCAGGCGTCGACGGGCACGGTGAACCCCTGCTTCTTGGCCCAGGGCTCGGCAGCCGGGCAGGCGCGCTCAAGCCACTTCCGCAGCAGCCACTTGCCATAGCCGCCGCGGACCTTCGCGTTGTCGGGCAGCGACCAGGCGAAGCGCGCGACCTCGGCGTCGAGGAAGGGCGTGCGGCCCTCCAGGCCGTGCGCCATGAGGCAGCGGTCCAGCTTCAGCAGCAGATCGTTCGGCAGCCACGTGGCGATGTCGGCCCACTGCGCCTGCTGGAGTGGTGTGAGACCGGTCGGCGCCCTGGCCGCGGTGCGCCAAGCGGCCAGGGCGGCAGGATCGGCGCCGCGCGGCTCGGCGGGCCGGCCGCCCAGCCAGGCGGGGCGAAGCGCGCGGCGATAGCGGCCGTATCCGGCGAACAGCTCGTCGCCGCCCTCGCCGGTGAGCACGACCGTCAGCGTGCCCTGCGCCGCTTCGGCCAGCTTGTAGGTCGGCAAGGTGGCGTAGTCGGCGGTGGGATCGTCCAGCGCCCAGGCCACCTGCGGCAGGATCCGCCAGAAGTCCTCCTCGCCGAAGCGGGTCTCGCGCCAGTCGAGGTCCAGCGCCCGGGCCACACGCTCGGCCTGCGCCCGCTCGTCGGCGGCGCCCGCAACGTCGAAGCCGCAGGTGTAGGCGGTCACCGGCCGCTCGTTCAGACGGCTCATCAGGGTGGCGATGGCCGCGGAGTCGACGCCGCCGGACAGGAACAGGCCATAGGGCACGTCGGAGCGCTGATGGACGCGGACGCTGTCCTCGAGCACCGCGTCGAGCTGGCGGAGGAGTTCTCCTTCTCCCCTTGCGGGAGAAGGTGGCCTGCGAAGCAGGTCGGATGAGGAGTTTGTAAGGCGCCGGTTCGACCCCTCATCCATCGACCTTCGGCCGACACCTTCTCCCGCAAGGGGAGAAGGAATCCAGCTGCGCCGCCGCCCTGAGACGATGCGGCCGTCGCGCACTTCCACCACCTCGCCGGGGGCGAGGCGACGGAGTCCCTGGAAGGCCGTGCGCTCGCCGATCGTGTAGTTGAAGCCCAGCAGCTCGCGGGCGGCGGCTTCGTTCAGCTCCGGCCGCATCATCCCCGCGGCGAAGAACGCGCGCGGCTCCGACGCGAAGGCCACGCCGCCGGCATGCTCCATGATGTAGAGCGGCTTGATGCCGAACGGATCGCGGGCGAGGAAGGCGCGACCGTCCGGGCCGATGAGGCACAGGGCGTACATGCCCCGCAGCCGGTCGAAGGCGGCCTCGCCCTCACGCGCATACAGATGGAGGAGCGGCTCGAAGTCGGAGCCGGTGGCGGTCTCCAGGCCATGATCGCGGACCAGCTCGACGTAGTTGTAGATCTCTCCGTTGCCGATGACCGTCCCGCCGGCGGCGTGCAGCGGCTGCCAGCCGCATTCCAGGTCGATGATGGAAAGCCGCGCGTGGGCGAAGGCGGCGCCCGGCGCCTGCTCGACCCGGACCCCGTCGGGGCCCCGATGCTTCAGCGCATCGATCATGGCCTCGGCGGCGGGTTCGCCGCCGAGCTGTCCGGCGATGCCGCACATCTACAGCGCCCCGAAGTCGGCGAAGAGGCTCTTCCAGCGCGCCACCACGGCGGCCTCGGAGAACTCGCCGGCCACGCGCTTCTCGCCGGCCCGGGTCATGCGCGAGGCCAGGACCGGTTCGGCCAGCACCCGGCGGATGGCCGCGGCGAGGGCGTCGGCGTCGTCGATGGGGACCAGGAGGCCGTCCTTGTCGGGCGTGATCAGCGCCTTGGGACCCTGGCTGTCAGCGGCCACGACGGGCAGGCCGTGGGCCCAGGCCTGAATCACCACATTGCCCAGCGGCTCGTACCGCGACGGGAAAATGCAGACATCCGCTGCGCGATAGAGCGCCGAGGCGTCGGTCCGCCAGCCGAGGAAGCGCACCCGGTCCGCGACGCCCAGGGCCGTCGCGATACCCTGCAGCTTGGCCTCCAGCGGGCCCGCGCCCGCGATCCAAAGATAGGCGTCCGGGAGCTGCGTCAGCGCCTGAAGCGAGACGTCATGGGCCTTGGCTTCGTGCAGCCGGCCCATGCCCAGCAGCAGCGGTGCGTCCTTCGGCGTGTCGAGGCTGGCGCGGTCCAGCGCCGGGATGTCGCTGGGCGCGGTGGCGAAGTTCGGGATGTGGGTGACGCGGCCGGCGGGCCAACCCTGGCCCACGATCCAGTCGGCGATGTCCTCGGTGTTGGCCACCAGGTGATCGAAGTTCCGGTAGTACTTGAGATTGTAGTAGCCGCCGAGCCGCCCGATCCGGGCCCAAGGTCCACGCGGCGTGTGACGCGCGGCGCGGTTCATCCAGGCCAGGGCCACCTTCGTGCCTTGCACCGCGGCGAAGCCTGCGGTGGCGGTGCGGGTGATGATGTCGATCGGGCCGCCGAAGGGCAGGGGGCGAACCGGGACGCCGGCCGCCTTCAGGCGCGCCTCGCGGTCGGGATGGCGGCGAAGGGCGGCGGCCTGCGGCACGCCCGCGCGGGCCAGCGCCTCCACGAGGCTGACGAAGTAGGTTTCGGCCCCGCCGTCGCCGGCCGTTCCCAGGAGGTGGAGGACGCTCATCGCGGCGGCGACCGTAGAGTGCAAATCGACGAAGCCCAAGCGCTTGAAGCGGCGAAGGCGAACCCCTATAAGCCCCACCTCGCGCAAGCGACCGTGGCTGGGTAGCTCAGCTGGTTAGAGCGGTGGATTCATAACCCACAGGTCGGCGGTTCGAGCCCGCCCCCAGCTACCACGGTCCTTCGCGAGAGCTCCCGACATGGCCGGCGAACCAGCATGACCGAGATCCTGCGCCTGACGCCCGCGGAGATCCGCGCCGCCGACGCCGAGCTTGAGGCGCGGGCGGCGGCGGAGTCGGTCCGGCTGAGGGGCGGCACGCTTTCGCCGGGGAGCCAGGCGGTCTCGGGCCGCGAGGGGCAACTGTTCATCGGCCTGGGCTCCAACAACTGGGAGCGGCACTGCGTCGGCAATGTCGACATCGATACGGCCTGGTTCGACTACTGGCGCGGGCTGCTCGCGGAGCGGCAGGCGGAAGCCCGTCGTCGAGGCGTGGAGATGTGGAACGTCGTCGTGCCCGAGAAGCAGGTAGTGCTGCCGGAATTGCGGTGGGCCGAGCCGCCGGACTGCGGCATGCGGCCGATGGGGCAGCTGCTGCGCCGGCTGGGTCCTGAGCATCGGATGTACTACGCCGCGCCCGACCTGCTGGCGGCCAAGGCGCAGGGGCCCGTCTATCACGTGCGCGATTCGCACTGGTGCGCCTCGGGCGTTCTCGCCGCGACGCGCGGGCTGTTGCAGGCGATGGGCGTGACCGTCGATTTCGACGCGCTGCGATTCGCCTACGCCCGCGTGCGCCGGACCCACGACCTTCCGCTGCATTTCCTGGACGCGCCGATCGAGGTCGAGGCAGGACGGCTGCGGCCGAACGGCCGCTACGCCCACCACTACGACGCGCGGGAGGTCGGCCGGCACGTCGGCAGCCAGTTCCGCATCGTCAATCCCGATGCGCCCGACCCGCGCCGCGTCGGGGTCTGCGGCGACAGCTATTCCTGGGAGGACGGCCTGCCGTTCGCGCTCTCGGGCGTCTTCGCCGAGGTGTACTTCCTGTGGAGCAAGGACCTGTCCTGGGACATGGCCGCCGCCGAGCGGTGCGACCTGCTCATCTGGGAAAGCGCCGAGCGCTTCATCTCCACCACGCCTGGCATCTGAACAGCCTCACTTCAACCGCCTGATTTCGCCGACCAAAGATATTCACGCACGTGAGAGTGAGTGTTGACTTGTGGTGCGGCTTCGCGGCATCGTCCGGGTCATGACGGCCGGCGTGAATGACCGGCTGATAGGGAGGGAAGGCTGAGATGAAGCCGCTTCTGATGGGCTCGGCATGCGCCGTGGCCCTGCTCGCCGCCGTGCCGGCTCTGGCTCAAACCGCTTCGCAGGACACCCGCGCCGAGAGCGCCGGGCCGGTCGTCGGCGAGGTGATCGTCACCGCCACCCGGCGGGCCGAACGGCTGCAGGACGTGCCGCTCAGCGTCACCGCCTATTCTCAGGAGGCGCTGACCGCCAAGGGCATCGTGGGCTACGAGGGCCTGGCGACCGAAACGCCTGGCGTCGTGCTGAACCGCCCGTCGGCCAACTTCAACAACTTCACCGCCCGCGGCATCGCTACCAACGGCTACGGCGCGAACCTGCAGAGCACGGTCGCCGTCTATATCGACGAACTGCCGATCTCGACGATCGGCAACACCACCGTGCTTGACCCGAACCTGTTCGATGTCGAGCGGGTCGAGTTCCTGCGCGGTCCGCAAGGCACGCTGTTCGGTTCGGGTTCGCTGTCGGGCGCGCTGCGCATCCTGACCAGGCGCCCGGATACCCAGGCCTTCGATGCGGCGGCCCTGGTCGACATCGGTCTGACCGGCGATGACAGCATCCGCCAGCGCTACAACGCCATGGTCAATGTGCCGCTCATCCAGGACAAGCTGGCGATCCGCGCCGTGGGCTTCGTCCGCAAGGAAGAGGGGTACGTCGACAACATCGGCCTCGCCAACCGCAAGAACTCCAACGAGCTCGACGCCTACGGCGGCCGGGTGGCGCTCCTCTGGGAGCCGACCGACCGGCTCTCGGTGAAGCTGATGGCGTCCTATGAGGACAGCGAGCCGCGCGACTCCTCGCTGATCAACCCGAACCTCGGCCACGACACGCGGGCGACGGACCGGCTCGATCTCTTCCAGGGGCAGCTGGTCAGCTACAACGGCACGATCGAGTACCAGTTCGACGGCGCCCAGCTCACCAGCTCGTCGACGCTGTCCGGCTTCGACCAGAAGTTCTTCGTCGACCTCGCGGGCACCTTCCTGCCGGTGGGCGCGACGCCCACGGCGACCAGCATCGCCTTCGGCCTGGACGCCACGGCCTACATGGACACCTTCGTCGAGGAGATCCGGCTGGCGTCGGATCCGGGCGGGAACTGGGACTGGGTGATCGGCGGCTTCTACCTCGATCGTCGCCTGGACGTTGACTACAACTACCGCTCCCGGCCCGACTACCTGGCCTTCCGCGGCTTCACCGGCCTGCCGGACGAGTACTACCAGCGCCAGTACAACCACACGAAGTCGCAGGAACTCGCCGGCTTTGGCGAGGTCACCTACCGCTTCAGCGACCAGCTGTGGGTGACCGGCGGCCTGCGCTACGGCGGCTTCGAGGCCCAGTCGTTCGTCGAAGGCGGCTACACCAGCAACTACCTCGTCCAGGCTCTGACGCCGGGCAACAATCGCCCGCTGACCGTCACCCAGGTCGTCCCCGTCACCGGCGTGAAGGCCAAGGAGACTGGCCCCTCGTACAAGATCAGCGTCTCGTACAAGCCCGTTCCGACGCTCACCACCTACGCCACGGTCTCGACCGGCTTCCGCACGCCGGTAGTGAACGGCTTCGCCGGCCGCGCCAGCGTCGTGAACCCCGCCGACATCATCATCCCGGCGGGCGCCGATTCCGACGACCTGACGAACTACGAAATCGGCCTGAAGGGCACGTGGCTCGACGGCCGGCTGACCACCAACCTGGCCGCCTACTGGATCGACTGGAAGAACATCCAGGTGCAGGCCAACCGGCAGTCGGACTCGGTCCAATTCGCCACGAACGTCGGCGCCGCCTACAGCCGCGGCGTGGAGTTCGAGGTGATCGCGCTCCCGATGGAAGGCCTGACGATCGGCGTCAACGGCGCCTTCAACGAGGCCGAGGTCTCCAAGCTCACCCCGACCGAGGCCGCGATCTCCGGGGCCGGCGAAGGCGTGCGCCTGGCCTCGCCCCGCTTCCAGGGTTCGGCCAACGTCAACTACAGCTGGGATCTGACGCCCGAGGCGCGGGCGAACCTGTCGGCCGTCGTTTCGCACGTCGGCAAGTTCCCGGGCATGTTCCCGTACATCCCCGGCCGGCCCGGCGTGCTGCAGCCGACCTACGACTACACGCAGGCGTACACCAACGTGAACATGGCCTTCGCGGTCGCCTTCGACCAATGGACCGTCGGCGCCTACGTCGAGAACCTCTTCGACAGTCGCAAGATCACCTACGTGCACCCGGAGGCCTTCCTGGTCAGCCGGTATGCCGAGCAGCGGCCGCGCACGATCGGCGTGCGGGTCGGCTACGACTTCTAGGCCATGGCGCAACCTCCCAGCGCCGTGACCGAGAGCGCCCAGCCGCCGAAGGGGGGCGGCTGGGTGCTCGCCATCCTCTGCTTCGTCTATGTGCTGAACTTCCTGGATCGGCAGCTGCTGTCGATCCTGGCGAAGCCGATCCAGGACGAGCTGGGTGTCACCGACGGTCAGCTCGGCCTGATCAGCGGCCTCTACTTCGCGCTGTTCTACTGCCTGATCTCGATCCCCGTCGGCTGGCTCGCGGACCGTACCAACCGCGTGCGCGTGCTGGCCGCCGCCTGCGGCCTGTGGAGCGCGGCGACCATGGCCTGCGGGCTGTCGGCCAACTATCCGCAGCTGGTGCTGGCGCGGATGACGGTCGGCGTCGGCGAGGCGGGCGGGGTGCCGCCGTCCTACGCCATCATCACCGACTATTTCCCGCCCGGCCGGCGCGGCACGGCGCTGGGACTCTTCAATCTCGGCCCGCCGATCGGCCAGGCGATGGGCGTGGCGTTCGGCGCGGCGATCGCTGCGGCCTACAGCTGGCGCGCGGCCTTCCTGCTGATCGGCGCGGTCGGCATCGTCACCGCCCTGGTCGTGCTCTTCGGGGTGAAGGAGCCGGAGCGCGGCGGCCTCGACCGCGCCGCCGGCGTCGCGCCGAAGCCTGAACCCGCTCGCTTCTGGCCGACCGTGCGCAACTTCTTCGCGACGCCTGCCCTGATCCTGGCGGCCTTGGCCAGCGCCGCGACCCAGATCGTCACCTACGGCGCCGGCAACTTCACCACCCTGTTCCTGATGCGCGAGAAGGGCATGACCCTGCCCGACGTCTCGCTGTGGTACGCCCTGGTCGTCGCCGTCGGCATGGGCGGCGGCATCTACGTCTCCGGCCGCGTCATCGACCGCTACACGCGCAAGACCAAGGCCGCCTACGCCCTGGTGCCGGCCCTAACGCTCACGCTGGCGGTGGCGCCCTACCTGGCGTTCGTCTGGGCGCCCTCCTGGCCGCTGGCGCTGGTCTTCCTGCTTGGCCCGACCTTCCTCAACTACTTCTATCTCTCCTCGGCCGTGGCCCTGGTGCAAGAAGAGGTGCGGCCCGAGCAGCGGGTGCTGTCGGGCGCCCTGCTGCTGCTGGTGATGAACCTGATCGGCATGGGCGTCGGCCCCACCTTCGTCGGCGCGGTCAGCGACGCGCTGAAAGCCGCCCACCCGACGAACTCGCTGCAGATGGCATTCTATGCGCTGACGCCGATGTATGCGGTGGCCATCGCGCTGTTCCTGGTGCTGGCCCGCGTGCTGAAGCGGGAAGAGGCGGCGGCATGAGAACCTGGCTCGGCGCGACGCTGGCGCTCCTGCTGGCAGGCGCGGCCGAGGCCCGGCCCGCACCGGTCGTCGACGCGCCCGCCGGCCCGGTCCGGGGCGCCGCGATGGCCGACCTCGACGTCTTCAAGGGGATCCCGTTCGCCGCGCCGCCGACCGGCCAGCGCCGCTGGCGGCCGCCGACCCCGCTGGCCCGGTGGACGGCGGTGCGCGAGGCCAAGGACTTCGGCCCGGCCTGCCTGCAGCCGCGCATGCCGCCCGGCGGCCTCTATTCCAGCGAGCTGCCGCAGCTCTCCGAGGATTGCCTGACGCTGAACGTCTGGGCGCCGAAGAATGCGAAAGCGGCGCCGGTGATGGTGTGGATCCACGGCGGCTCGCTGACCACCGGCTCCGGCCGCGAGAGCATGTACGACGGCGCGGCGCTGGCGAAGCGCGGCATCGTCGTGGTGTCCATCAACTATCGCCTGGGCGTGCTGGGCTACCTGGCGCACCCGGCGCTGTCGGCCGAGAGCCTGGATGGCGTCTCCGGCAACTACGGCCTGCTGGACCAGATCGCCGCGCTCACCTGGGTAAAGCGCAACATCGCCGCGTTCGGCGGGGATCCCTCGAAGGTGACCATCGCCGGAGAGTCCGCAGGCGGCCTCAGCGTCATGTACCTGATGGCCTCGCCGCTCGCGCGAGGACTGTTCGACAAGGCGATCGCGCAGAGCGCCTACATGGTCTCGACGCCCGGGCTCAAGGACCGCCAGCACGGGATGGAGCCGGCCGAGGCGGCCGGAGCACGGCTGGGGCAGCAGCTTTCCGCGCCCGATCTGGCGGCGCTGCGCGCGCTGGACGGCGCGGACATCGTGGACCGGGCGCGGAAGGCCGGCTTCGCACCGTTCGGCGCCGTCGACGGCAAGGTGCTGACGCGCCAGCTGGTGGACACCTTCGACCGCGGCGAGCAGGCGCCCGTTCCGCTGCTGGCCGGCTTCAACCAGGGCGAGATCCGGTCGCTCAGGATGCTGGCGCCGCCGAAGCCGGCGAGCGCCGAGGCCTATGAGGCGGTCATCCGCCAGCGCTATGGCGACCTCGCGGACGATTTCCTGAAGCTCTACCCGGCCAAGGACCTGGGCGAGAGCATCCTCGCGACCACCCGCGACGCGCTCTACGGCTGGACCGCCGAGCGGCTCGCCATCAAGCAGACGCAGCTCGGCAAGCCTGCCTTCCTCTACCTGTTCGACCATGGCTGGCCGGCGGCGCAGGCCCGTGATCTGCACGCCTTCCACGCGGCCGAACTGCCCTACATCTTCGACACCCACGATCGCACGCCGGCCGGTTGGCCGAAGCCGCCGACGTCCAGCCTCGAGCTGAAGCTGACCGACGCGATCCAGGGCTCCTGGGCAAGCTTCGTGAAGACCGGCGCGCCCGGCGGCGGCTGGCGGCCCTACGGCGACACGCGCGCCTACATGGCCTTCGAGGATGCGCCGCGTCCGGCCGCTCGGCTGATGCCCGGCATGTACGAGCTGAACGAGGCGGTGGTGCGCCGCCGCCGCGCCGAAGGGAAGACCCCCTGGAACTGGAATGTCGGCGTCGTCTCGCCGGTGTTGCCGCTTGAGTACCCGGAGCGCCGATGATCGACGGAGCCATGCAGCCCTTCGCGCTGACGCTCGACAAGTTCCTGGAGCACGCGGCGAAGTGGCGCCCGACGTCGGAAGTGGTGACCGCCCGCGAGGACGGAACCATCGATCGCATCGGCTACGCCGGGCTGATGGCCCGCAGCCGGCGGATTTCGGCGGTGCTGGCGGACATGGGCGTGAAGGTCGGCGCGAAGGTCGCGACGCTCGCCTGGAACAGCCAGGCCCATGTCGAGGCCTGGTACGCGATCATGGGCATGGGCGCGGTGTGCCACACCCTGAACCTGCGGCAGACCGCGAACGATCTCGCGCGGATGGTCGAGCGCTCGGGCGCGAAAATCCTGATCGCCGGCGCCGACCAGCTTCCGCTGGCCCGCCAGATCGCCGAGCGGGTCCCGCAGGACCTGACGCTGCTGGTGATCGACGGTCCGGCCGACGGGGACGCCACGAACCTCGAGACGCTGATCGCCGACGCTCCGGACGGCTTTCAATGGGGCGGCTTCGACGAGACGGCGCCCTGCGGCCTCTGCTTCACCTCGGGCACCACCGGCGCGCCGAAAGGCGTGACCTACACCCACCGCGCCAGCTTCCTGCACACCATGCGGGCGTTGCAGGTGGACACGATGGCGCTGTCGGGCGCCGACGCCGTGCTCGCGGTGGTGCCGATGTTCCATGCCAACGCCTGGGGTCTGCCGTTCGCCTGCCCCGCGGTGGGCGCCAAGCTGGTGCTGCCGGGCCGCAACGCCGACGGCGCGAGCCTGGCCCGGCTGATCCGCGCCGAAGAGGTGACGGTCGCGGTGGGCGTGCCGACGGTGTGGCTGGGCCTGCTCGAGCACCTCGAGGCGCAAGGGGATGGCGTCGACGCCTATGTGCCCAGTCTGGAGCGGATCATCGTCGGCGGCGCGCCGATGCCGCCGGCGTTGATGGCTCGGCTGGAGGCGCGGCTGGGCGTCATCGTCCAGACCAGCTGGGGCATGACGGAACTGTCCCCGTCGGGCACTGTGATGGCGGCCGGCGACACGGTGCGGCCGGCGGCGTTCTCGGGCCGCCCGGCGGTGGGCGTCGACCTGATGGTCGCCGACGCCGAAGGCCGGCCGTTGCCTGAGCAGCGCGACACTGAGGGCCACCTGCACGTGCGCGGCGCTGCGGTGGTGGAGCGTTACTTCGGCGAGACCGCGAAGGCCACGGACGACGACGGCTGGTTCGCCACAGGCGACCTCGCGAAGATCGATACGGCCGGCAACCTGTCGATCACCGGTCGGGCCAAGGACCTGATCAAGTCGGGCGGCGAGTGGATCAATCCGGCCGAGATCGAGTCGGTGGTCGGCGCCCTGCCGGAGGTGTCGCTGGCGGCCGTGATCGGACGAAGCGATCCCAAGTGGGGCGAGCGGCCGATCCTGCTGGTCGAACTGCGCGAGCCCGAAGCCAGCGACGCCAGGCTGCTGGAGCCGCTCAAGGGCAAGGTGGCGAACTGGTGGATCCCCGATGCGGTTGTGCGCCTGGCGAGCATGCCGCTGGCCCCCACGGGCAAGATCGACAAGCTTCGGCTGCGGGCGGAGTACGGCGCGGGTCCGGCGACTTGACGCTGCCTGCGGCGCGCCCGAAAGAACGGTTTGTGCCCGAGACCATCAAACCCCGGCGAGCGTCGAAGAAGGCCGAACAGCGCGCCGAGTCGATGGAACAGATTCTCGACGCGGCCGAGCATCTGTTCGCCCGGCACGGGCTCTATGGCGTGACCCTGAAGGATGTGGCCAACCGCGTCGGCGTCCACCACACGCTGCTGAACTACTATTTCGAAGACAAAAAGAAGCTGTTCGACGCGGTGTTCGCCAGGCGCGCCGCCGTGACCAGCGAGCGCCGCATGAAGGCGCTGGACGAGTACGAGGCCGCGGTGGGCGGCAAACCCACCGTGGAGGGCGCGTTGCACGCCTTCCTCGACACCGACCTCGACCTTTACATCCAGGGCGGCGAAGGCTGGAAGAACTACGGGGCGCTGGGCGCGCAGGCGGCCAACACCACCGAGGGCGCCGAGCTGATGGACAAGCACTTCGACCCGGTCGTGCTGCGGCTGGTCGAGCTGCTGAAGAAGGCCCTGCCCGACGCCTCAGAGGCAGACATCTTCTGGGGCTACCACTTCGTCACCGGCGCGCTGATGGTGACGCTGGGCCGGACGGGTCGGATCGACAAGCTGTCGGACGGGCTCTGCAAGTCCGACGACTTCCCCGCCATCAAGCAGCGCATGGCGCGCTTCATGGCCGCGGGCTTCCTGGAAATCTGCGAGCAGCGGAAGGCGACGCGGGCCTAGAGCTCCAGCGCGGCCGAGAGCTTGGCCCAGAGCGTCTCGTCGAACGCCTTGTCGGGCGCGGCGGCCCCCAGCCGCACGACGATCAGCTGGCCCTTGGGCGAGATGTAGAGCTTGCGATCCATAGCGCCCAGCGCCGCGATCAGGTCCGACGGCGCGGACGGGATCAGCGGGCCCTCCGTCCGCAGCGCGCCGGGCCGCACGGCGTAGGCCGAGCCGTTCAGCCACCACAGCCGACCGTAGGCGGGGTTCGCGGCGGAGCGCGCGAACATGGCGTCAAGCTGGGCTTCCGAGACGATGCGGCGGCCGTCGGCGCCTACGCCCCGGTCGAGGACGATCCGCCCGAAGGCGGCGACGTCGCGGGGCGTGGTGACCAGGCCCGTGGGATTGCCCACGTCGCCGAGGGCTGCAGGCCGGCGGCGCCAGGCGGTGTCGGTCATCCCGGCCGGAGCGGCCAGCCAGTCGCGGGTGATCTCGTCCAGCGGCCGCTTGGCGGCGGCCTCCAGCACCGGCTTGGTCATCGCATAGACGGGCGTGTTGTAGAGGAACATCCGGCCGGGCGGCGCGGCGTAGCGGAACTCGGTGTCGAGGCCCGAGCTCATGGTCAGCAGGTCGACGACACGGATCTGCGCCTCCTGCTCAGGCGCGGCTTTCGACCAGCCGGCGCCGAGATAGCGGGAGACCGGCTGCTCGACGTCGAGCAGACCCTTGTCGACGGCGATGGCGGCCAGCATGGCCACGAAGCTCTTCTGCTGCGAGGCGACGTCTTCGAGCAGGGCGCCCGAGGCCGTGGTCCCGTGGACGAAGCCTGCCCGGAAGGCGCGCGCCTCCGCCGGCGGCGGCCAGTTCGCTTCGGCCAGCACCTCGCCGTCGCGGATGATCAGGAAGCCGGTGGTGTTCTGCGACCGCGCGTAGTCCAGCACGTCCTGCAGCGCCGGCTGCGCCGCCGCGGGCGCGGCGAGGGCCGTCAGCGCCAGCGCGGCGAACAGCGCGACGATCTTGTGGAATGGTCCCAATGGCCTCGCTCCGCGGTCCTGGGCGATGTTAACTCGCCCCAGAGTGAAGGTGGGAGGATTTCGCGCATGCCCCTATCGCGTCGTGAGCTGGTGGCGGTCGCCGGTGTGGGCGGAATGACGGCTGTCGCCCCCGCGGCGCGGGCCGCCGCGGACCGGGCCTGGGTCGGCGACGACGTCGACTGGCTGCAGGCGGTGCTGGAGCGGTATGCGGGCTTCGGGCCCAAGGCGTCGGGCGGGGCGGGCGATACCGCCTGCGGCGCCTGGCTGGAGGCCGAGCTATCGCGGCTGGGCTACGCCTGCCGTCGCCAGGCCTTCGAGGCGCCGGTCTTCGAACCGCGTGCGTCCAGCCTCGCCGCCGGAGCCTCGCGCGCTTCGGTGATCCCGCAGGCCCACGCGGGGCTCACACCGCCAGCCGGGCTGACGGCCCCGCTGCGGCGCACCGAGGCGGCGGACCTCACCGGCGCGATCGCCCTGATCGTCCTGCTCCACAAGCGCTGGATCACCCTGGTCGATCCGCTGGCGGCGCGGCCGCTCGCCGACGCCTTCGCCCGCGGCGCGGCCGCGGCCGTGCTGATCACGACCGGCCCGACCGGCGAGGCCGTGGCGCTGAACGTCTCCACTCGCCGGCCGGCCTACGAGCGGCCGGTGGCGATCCTGGCGCCCAAGGACGCGGCGCCGTTCCTGGCCGCCGCCGCGACGGGCCGGCCGGCGACGCTCGCCCTGGACGGCATCGGCGGCGTGCGTCCGGCCTTCAACCTGGTCGCCCGGCTGGATCGCAAGGCGCCCAAGACGCTGGTCGTCTCGACGCCGAGGTCGGGCTGGTTCGGCTGCGCCGCCGAGCGCGGATCGGGCCTGGTCGTCTGGCTGGCGCTGGCGCACTGGCTGGCCAAGGCCGACCTTGGCGTGAACGTCGAGTTCGCCGCCAACAGCGGCCATGAATACGAGTACCTCGGCGGGGAGACCTACCTCGAGCACGCCGCCCCGAAGCCCGCCGACACGCGGCTCTGGGTGCACATCGGCGCGTGCGCGGCGACCCGCGACTGGTCGGAGTTCGGCCCGGCGCTCAGGCCGCTTCCCAGCGCCGACGCCCAGCGGGTGCTCACCGCCACCGGCGACATCATCGGCAAGGTGCGGCCGGCCTTCGAAGGCATAACCGGCCTCGAGGCAGTGCTGGAGGCCGGGCCTGCGACGGCAGGCGGCGAGCTGACCAATGTGCTGAAGGCGGGCTATCCGACCACCATAGGCCTCTACGGCGCGCACCGCTTCTTCCACACGCGCGGCGACGACATGCGCTGCACCTCCGGCGAACTGGTGGCCCCCGTGGCCAGTGCGTTCCGCGCCGCCATCGCAGCCTCGCTCGCCTGAAGCTTCACCCGTCGAGAGACATTCGCTATCGTGTTAGTGAATAAGACTCGAGGGAGCTGCATGTCTCTGGATGCCCGCATCGCTATCGTCACCGGTTCGGGCGGAGGCCTCGGCCGCGCCCACGCGCTCTACCTTGCGTCGAAGGGCGCCAAGGTGGTGGTCAACGACCTCTCGCAAGAGGCCGCGGACCGCGTGGCCGCCGAGATCGCGGCGGCCGGGGGCGAGGCGATCGCTGTGGCGGCTTCGGTCACGGACGAGGCCGGCGTGGCGGCGATGGTCGGGCGGACGCTCAAGACCTGGGGCCGGATCGATATCCTGGTGAACAACGCCGGCATCCTGCGCGACAAGAGCTTCGCCAAGATGACGATGGACGACTTCCGCCTGGTGGTGGACGTGCACCTGATCGGCGCCGCCATCTGCTGCAAGGCGGTGTGGGAGACGATGCGGAGCCAGGGCTATGGCCGCATCGTGATGACCACCTCGTCGTCGGGCCTGTACGGCAACTTCGGCCAGGCCAACTACGGCGCGGCCAAGATGGCGCTGGTGGGCCTGATGCAGACGCTGGCCATCGAAGGCGCGAAGAACGACATCCGCGTGAACTGCCTCGCGCCGACCGCAGCGACCGGCATGACCGAGGGCGTGCTGTCGGAGGAGAGCCTGCGGTTGCTGGATCCGGCGCTGGTCAGCCCCGACCTATTGACCCTGGTGGGCGAGGATGCGCCGACGCGGGCCATCCTCTGCGCGGGGGCCGGCAACTTCGCCGCCGCTCACGTCACCCTGACCGACGGTTTCTATGCCGGGATGGGCGACGGCGTCGGCGAGCGGGTGGCGGCGAACTGGGACGCCGTGGCCGACCGGGCGGGCGAGATGGTGCCCGCCTACGGCTTCACCCAGGCGGAGCGCGAACTGGCCAAGGCCGGCTTCGCGCCACAGGGCGTGGTCGTGGCCGGCGCGCGCTAGCAAAGAAAACGCCCCCGGGCGTGGGGTCCCGGGGGCGTTCCTGTCTTCAGGTTCGGACGGCCGCGGTTAGCGGATCAGGCCCGCGCCGAAGAGCTTGGCGACCGAGCCGAGCGCCGCGCCCGACTGGTCACGATCCTTGATCGAGCCGCCGAAGGTGTAGCGGCCGCCGATGCGGAAGGTGTCGCTGTCGAGGTCGAGGTCGTTCGAGTCGAAGTGGTCGTAGCCGACCACCACCGAGAACGGGGTGCCAGAGAACTGGTACTCGGCCTCGGCGCCCAGGTTCCAGCCGTCGACATCGCCGAAGTCGGTGTCGGCGGTCAGGAAGCCGGCCGAACCCTGCAGCTTGATGTTGTCGGCCACGTAGTGGCGCAGCTCGCCGCGGACGGCCCAGAAGTCGGCGTCGCCGAGGTCGTCCGAGTTGCCGTAGCCGGCCTGCCCGTAGACGGTGGTGTTCGGGGCCAGGTTGAACTGGCCGTCGACGCCCACGCCCCAGATGGTCAGGTCGTCCGCGGTCTCGACGCCGGCGAAGCCGCCGATCAGGCCATTGCCGATGGTCGTGTTCAGGTGGCCGGTGGCGCCGAACGCGGTGTCGCCGCCTTCGTAGTCGGTGACCGTGCCGTTGATCGAGGCGCCCAGCGCGCCGGCGTCGAAGCGCACAGCGCCTTCAGCCTGGAACACGTCGCTGTTGATGTCGCCCAGCGCGGTGTCGGCTTCGACGCGCGAATAGTTCAGGCCCACCTGACCGATGGTCTGGGCGTTGGCGGCCACAGCCGACCCGAGGAAGGCCACGACGGCGGCCGCGGCGAAGAGGTTCTTTTTCATTGTCAGTCCCAATCAACATCCGGCGCATCGCCGGGGGACGCGGGACCTATGTAGCGTCGGCGGCGCGCTCAAGGCCGAGCTTGACCACACGGCAGGCTTTGCCGATGTCATGTCACATTCGTGCAACAATCGGCCAGCTAAGCTAATAGGCGGAGTAAGGAATTCTGCGAAATACGCAGATTACCGGAAATCCATGTTCTTGGGATTGAAGCTCAGGCGGCCGCTTCGCCCCACTCGTTCCAGCCGAGCGGCCGGGGCGTCTTCGGCAGGTATATGGTGTCGCTTCGCACGATCTTGAAGCCCGCCGCCGCGATGGCCCCGGTGACCGGCCGCGTCAGGTGGCAGCCGCCGGCGATGCGCTTCCATACCGGCTCGATGCGATGCTGCCAGGTCCGCACGCCCGGGTCGGGCGCGAGGCCGTGTTCGCAGTAGAGGAAGCGGCCGCCTGGCTTCAGCACCCGCCGCGCCTCGGCCAGCGCCTGCATCGGCGTGTGCACCGAGCAGAGGGTGAACGTGCAGACCACGCAGTCGAAGCTTGCGTCCTGGAACGGCAGGGCTTCGGCCGTCCCGTCCTCGACGCGTACGGCCAGCCCCGGCGCGCGCGGCGCGGCCTCGGCGATGGCCCGCAGCTCGGGCGCCGGATCGACGCCGGTGACGCTCTCGACCTTGGCGGCGTCGTAGAACCCCAGGTTCAGGCCCATGCCGATCCCCAGCTCCAGCACCTTGCCGGCGGCCTGCGGCACGACCTTCGCCCGCTGCTTGGCGATCGGCGGCGCCGAGCAGGCACACTTCAAGAGCTTCGGCAGGACAAGCCGGTCGTAAAGCGAGGCCATCTTCTTCTCTCCCCGTTTCCGGGGCCGAGCTTAGCGCAGCTGATAGACCTTGGGCGCCGGGCCCAGTGCGACGGGGCCGAGCGTCGTCTGGCCGGCCTGGAAATGGATGGTGGCGCTGGCGGCGTCCCCCGTGCCCTGCCGAGCGGCGGCGACCGCCGCGGCGGCGTCGGCGCGCTCCTGCGGGATCAGTCCGGTCTCACCCATGGCCCCCAGGGCGCGCGGACCCTGGCGGAGCGTGACCTCCATGACGCCCGAGAGCCGGCCGTCGGAGTCGACGGTGAACGTTCCGGCATTGGCGCCCAGCACCGCTTCGCCGGCAGTGACGCCCGCTTGGCGCAGGCTCATGCGCCCGCCCGCGGTGATCCAGCGGCGCACTGCGTCGGGCCAGTCCGAGCCGTTGAACGATCCGATCTTCGAGAGCGTAGCGTTCCAGACGATGGAGACCGGCCGCTCGCCGGCGATGCGGCCGAGCAGACCCGTGAGCCGAGCCTTGCCCTCGTCGACGCGGAAGGAGACGAGGCCTTCGTCGAGCTCCTTGTTGCCGCGGAGGTGGAACTCGACCTTCTTGGCCGCCTCGAGCCCGAACGGCTGCGCGCCGGCGCCCGGCTGGAACCTCAGGTCCGCGCCCTCGAACGACAGGCGCGGCGGGACTTCGGTGGGATGGGTCAGGCTGGCGCGGATGACCTTGCCCTCGACGCGGACCGGCCCGCCGGTCGGGCGGACGAACGTCAGGCCCTGGGGCGCGGCGATGATCCAGCTGGTGGGTGAGGAGATCCGGGCGTCGGCCTCGAGCCTGGGCGCCTCCAGGCCCCAGCCGGAAGGTTCGCGCAGACGCGGCTCCTCTAGGGTCACCGACAGCCGGAAGGGGTAGCCGCCGATGCCGAGGGACTTCCACGAGACGTCGTAGCCGGCCCGCCGCAGCGTCTCGACGCTGGCCTCGATCCGCGTCCGCGCCTCGCCGCGCGCCCAGAGCCAAGCGGCCGTCCAGCCGACGACGAGGAGGATGGCGAGCGCCCAGGGGATGATCAGTCCCAGGCGGCGGTGTTTGCGAGGCGGGGGCAGATCGTGCAGAGACATGCGTCGAAGGGCGGCTTTGGCTTCTTGGGTCGGGGATGGCGGACGAGCGTTGGGTCTTCGGCTACGGGTCGCTGATGTGGCGGCCGGGCTTCCCTCATCAGGCGCGCCGGGCGGCCACCTTACACGGGCGGCGTCGCGCGTTCTGCATCTATTCGGTGCACCACCGCGGCACCTATGAGCGGCCGGGCCTGGTGCTGGGCCTGGCCCCCGGCGGCGCCACCCGCGGGGTGGCCTACCAGGTGGCCGAAGCCGACTGGCCGGAGGTCTACGCCTATCTCAAGGAACGCGAGCAACCGACCGAGACCTATATCGAGGCCTGGCGCGCCGTGCGGCTGGCCGACGGCCGTCGGGTCGAGGCGCTGACCTTCCTGTCTGACGTGGCTCATCCGCAGTGGGCCGGCGCGCTGTCGATCGAGCGGCAGGCCGAGTTGATCGCAGGCGCCAAGGGCTTGTCGGGCCGCAATGTCGAATACCTGCGCGATCTCGTGGAGCACCTGCGCGAGGAAGGCGTGCGCGACACGGCCATGGAGCGGCTGCTGGGGCTGGTGGAGGCCCGAGAGCTTGCGGCCTAGAGGGCGCTGAGCTCGGCCGACCTGGTTTCGATCGCCTCTTCCAGGCGGCGCATGAACTCGGCGCGCTTCAGACCCGGCGGGATCGGCTCCAGGTACTCGAACACGATCGTCCCGGGCTTGCGGATGAAGCCGTGCGCCGGCCAGTGAACGCCGGCGTTGGTCGCCACCGGGCTCACCGGCACGTCCAGCTCGCGATAGAGGGCCGCGATGCCTGGCTTGTAGTCCGGCGGCGCGCCCGGCGCCTGGCGGGTGCCTTCGGGGAAGATCACCACCTGCTGGCCGCGCTGGAAGCGCTCACGCCCCTCGCGGATCACCTGGCGCATGGTCTTGGAGCCGCCGTCGCGGTCGACCACGATCGCCCCGGACTTCTTCGCGTACCAGCCGAACCAGGGGATCCACTGGAGTTCCTTCTTCATCACGAAGGCGGCGGCGGGCAGCCAGGTGTACTGGGCGAAGACGTCCAGCATGCACTGGTGCTTCGGCGCGATCAGCGAGGGGCCGTTGGGGATCAGCTCGCGGCCGCGCACCTCCACACGGATGCCGCAGATCGGCAGCATGGCGACGACGCCCCGGCCCCAGAAGTGGAACATGGCGAAGCTCCAGTTCCGCGGCCCCAGCAGGATCGGCGTGGCGCCCACGGCGATCACCGCAGTCCACAGGTAGAACAGCGCCACGTAGATCAGCGAGCGAATGGAGGTCACGGAGCGGCCTTCGGTTGCGCCGAGACGGGCGGCGCATCCCCCAGCGGGATCTGCCCCAGTGGAGTTTGACGGGGCCCGAGCCCCAGCACCGCCTCACGGCCAAGGATCGCCAGATACTTGCAATATTCGACCACCATCAAGCGGGCGGCGCCGGGGCTGCGCCACCAGCGCTTGGACTTCAGCGAGGCGGTCGGCACCGCATAGGTCTGCAGCCGCACGCCCGAGCCGTGGAAGACGGCGTTCAGCTCCAGCATGGCGCGAGGCATGTGGTAGTCGGTCGTGACCACGGTCAGGCTGGCGTAGCGCATGGCCTGCATCCAGTCGGCGGTCTCACGGGCGTTGCCGACGGTGTCGGCGGCGGTGAAGCCCAGGTCCACGCAGCAGTCGTAGAGGCGGCGCACGGCGCGGGAGACGTTGCGGATGTCCTCGCGGGTGGCCTCGCGGTTGACGCCCGAGACCAGCACCCGCTGGCCATAACCGTCTTCCAGCAGGCCGATGGCGGCGGCCAGCCGGGCGTTGGAGCCCGCCCCGGTCAGCACGACGATGCCCTGGGCGCGGTCGGGGAGCGGCGCCGGCGTCGACTGCTGAACCCGCGCGGCGAAGGCGAATAGGCCGGCGAACCAGATCATCGCCAGCACCAGGAAGGCGGCGACCGACTTCATGGTCAGAGCGCCCGGATCAGGGCCGTCGCCGTCACTCGCGCGGCGACGGCGGCGACCGCGGCGGCGATCAGCGGGCAGGGCAGGACGGCGAGCAGGTCGAGCCAGGCGATCGGCAGGGCGGGCGTGATGCCTTCGCCGCCGCCGATCAACCGCAGCGTGGCGCCCAGGCCCGCGGCGGCGGCGGCGCCGATCGCGCCCGAGACGGCGGCGATGCGGGCGAACCGCAGCTGGAAGAGCGCGGCGATATAGCCGTCTTCCGCGCCCGTCAGGTGCAGCACTTCGACCACGTCCTTGCGGGCGGCGAGGCCGGCGCGGGTGGCGAAGGCGACGACGGCGCCGGCGGCCAGCGCAATCAGCAGGAAGACGCCGGAGCCGGTCCAGCGGACCACGCCCGCGGCTCGTCGGATGTCCTTGATCCACACCGAATGGTCGTCGACCACGGTGTCGAGGCCCTGGTTGCGCAGGGCGGTGTTGAGCTGGTCGGCGGTGGCCGGCCGCTCGGGATCGAGGGTGACGGCGACGAGCCGCGGCACCGGCAGGTCCTCGAGATCGGTGGAGTCGCCCAGCCAGGGGCGAACCAGCTCATAGGCCTTCTCGCGTTCCAGCGCCCGGGCCTCGGCCACGCCGCCGACCCCGGCCAAAACCTCCGCGGCGCGGGCGGCCGCTGCATCCGGCGTCTCGCCGCCGCGGGCGCGGACGATGACGGTGGCCTCGCCGGTGAGTTGGTTGGCCCAGCCGCCCGCGGCGCGGTCTGCGGCGATGACGCCCAGCGCCGTCAGGCAGGCCAGGAAGCACAGCACCGCCACCACGAAGATCAGCGCGGGGTCGCGGGCGTCCTTTTCGGGCAGGAACGGCGCGGGCCGCCAGCGGGCGACGTCGAACGGCTCACTCATCGCCGGCCCTCGGGCGGGGGCCTTGCGGACCGAGCGCCGTGATCCGCCCGTGCTCCAGGTTCAGCACCGGCTTGTTGGCGCGAGCGACGAGGTCCTGGTCGTGGGTGGCGATGACAACCGTCGTGCCCAGCCGGTTCAGCTCGACGAACAGACGGAAGATGCGCAGCGCCATCTCCTGGTCGACGTTCCCGGTCGGCTCGTCGGCCAGCAGGATCTCGGGGCGGTTCACCACGGCGCGGGCGATCGCCAGCCGCTGCTTCTCGCCGCCGGCCAGCGTCGGCGGCCGGGCCTGCATCCGCTTGCCGAGGCCGACCCAGGCCAGCAGCTCGGCGACATCGTTACGGTAGTCCGCGGGCTTGTGACCGGCGATGCGCAGCGGAAGCGCAGCGTTGTCGAAGGCGGACAGGTGATCCAGCAGGATCAGGTCCTGGAAGACCACGCCGATCCGCTGCCTGAGCTTCGGCAGCTGGGCGGGGCGCAGGCGCTGGGTGTCCTCGCCGAACAGGTGGACCGCGCCCGCCGCCGGCTTGGCCGCCAGGTAGATCAGCTTGAGCAGCGAGCTCTTGCCGGCGCCGGACGGGCCGGTGACGAAGTGGAACGAGCCGCGGGGGAGGGCGAAATTCAGATCGGACAGCACCTCGGGTCCGCGGCCATAGCGCATGGACACGGCGTCGAAGCGTACGATGTCGTCGGCGGCCTCTGGGACCGCTGCGTTATTCGGCTTTCTGGACATGGGGGCCGAAATCGGCGACCTCGGAGTGAGGGTGCTGGAGCGTCCGATTCGGCGTCATGATACTGACCTGTCCCGACTGCGCCACCAGCTATTTCGTGGACGATGCGCGCATACCGCCCGAAGGCCGGGTGGTGAAGTGCTCGTCGTGCGGCAACCGCTGGCGGGCCGAGCATGACGCGCCGGCCGAAGCGGCTGCGCCTGAGACTGAGCTTGTCGCCGAACCGGTCGCCATCGAAGACGACATCGTCGCCGAGCCCGCGCCGGTAGCCCAGCTCCCGCCCGAAGACGTGGAGATCATCGCCGAGCCCGCGCCTGGTCCTGGGCCGGAGCCGGCGCTGCGCCGCCGCGGCGCCCGTCCGGTGCCGAAGCCCAAGGCCAAGCCGAAGCGCGGCGCGGTCGCCACCTGGACGGCGATCGCCGCCACCGTGGTCGCCGCCGCCGGTGTCGTGGTGTTCCGCGAGCAGATCGTCCGCATGGCGCCCGGCAGCGCCGGGGTCTTCGCCGCCGTCGGCCTGCCGGTCGACCGGCTGGGCCTGACCATCGGCGATGTCCGCTCCGTCGCCGCCCTGCAGGGCGGCCGCCCGGTGCTGTCGATCACCGGCGCCATCCGCAACACGCGCCAGCAGACGGTGACGGCGCCGCCGCTGCGGGTCAGCATCCTGGATCGCGCGGGCAAGCCGGTGGCGGCCAAGATCGCCCGGCCGCTGAACGCGCAGGTCCCGCCGGGCGCCACGCGCTACTTCGCCATCTCCATCCCCGATCCGCCGGCCGGCTCCGCCAGCCTGGACATCGTCTTCGAAGCGCCCTCCGCCGCGGCGACGCACACCGCCACCGCCGAGCCAGCCGTCGAGGCCCAGATGGCGGCCGAGCCGATGGAGGCTGTGCCCGCGCCGGAACACACCGAGGCCCCCGCCGACCATGGCTGACGCAGCCCCTGTCGTCCTCCTCTCTGAAGCCGAAATCGCGGCGCGGGTGGAAGCGTTGGCACGCGCTATCGCACCGCGCATAGACGACGAGACGGTGGCCGTCTGCCTGCTGACCGGCGGCCTGTGGTTCTGCTCGGACCTGATGCGGGCGCTGGCCCGGCAGGGCCGCTTCGTACGGTTCGACGCCCTGTGGCTCGCCTCCTACAAGGACGAGCGCCAGTCGAGCGGCCGGTGCGAGGTGCGCGCTGATCTGCAAAGGCCGATCTCCGGCCGCAAGGCGCTGGTGGTGGACGACGTCTTCGACACCGGCCTGTCGCTGTCGGAAGCCGCGCGGCTGGTGCGTGACAGCGGGGCCAGCGAAGTGCTGACCGCGGTGTTCGCTTCGAAGCCCTGGCCCACCGAACGCGCCATCCAGCCGGACTTCGTCGGCTGGGAAGCCCCCGCCCGCTTCCTCGTGGGCTACGGGATGGACGCCGCCGGCAAGATGCGCGGCCTGCCCTACGTGGGGGCTCTGGACTAGCTCAGAGCCACGGCGCGGACGCTTCTCGCGCCAGCATGTCCTCGTAGGTCGGACGTGGCCGGACGACGGCGAACTCGCTTCCCTTCACCAGCACTTCCGGGACCAGCAGGCGCGAGTTGTACTCGCTGGACATGGCCGCGCCGTAGGCTCCGGCGGTCATGAAGGCCACCAGGTCGCCGGCGGCGAGCGGCGGCAGCGTCCGGTCGCGGGTGAAGGTGTCTCCGGTCTCGCAGATCGGGCCGACGACGTCGTAGGCCGCCGGCTCTCCGTCGCGCGGACGCACGGGCCGGATGTCATGGTAGGCGTCGTACATCGCCGGCCGCAGCAGGTCGTTCATGGCCGCGTCCAGCACCAGGAAACGGCGGTTCTCCGGGCGCTCGTGGATGTGGATCACCTGGGACAGCAGGACGCCGGCGTTGGCGGCGATCATCCGGCCGGGCTCGAACGCCAGGCCCACGTCGAGTCCTTTCGTCGAACGCGCGATCATGGCGGCGTAGTCCGCCGGCGAGGGCGGTTCGGGCTGGTTGAAGTAGGGCACGCCCAGGCCGCCGCCGAGATCGAGGCGCTCGACCCGCATGCCCTCGGCCTGCAGCCGCTGCACCAGGCCCCGCATCTTGCCGAAGGCCTCCTCCATCGGGGCCAGATCGGTGATCTGGCTGCCGATGTGGCAGGCGACGCCGATGGGCCGCACGCCGGCCATGTTCGAAGCTTTGGCGTACAGCCGCTCGGCCTCGGAGAAGCTGACGCCGAACTTGCTGTCGGACTTGCCGGTCGAGATCTTGGCGTGGCCGCCGGCGCCCACGTCGGGGTTCACGCGGATGGCGATCTCGGTGCGTTTGCCCAGCCGCTGAGCGACGCGGTTGACCAGCTCCAGTTCGGGCTCGGACTCGACGTTGATCTCGGCGACGCCGGCGTCGATGGCGAAGGCGACCTCCTGCTCGGTCTTGCCGACGCCGGAGAAGACGATCCGCTCGGGCGGCACGCCGGCGGCCAGGGCCCGGCGAACCTCGCCTTCGGACACGACGTCGGCGCCGGCGCCCAGCCTGGCCAGCGTGCGGACGACGGCGACGTTGGGATTGGCCTTGAGCGCGAAGGCGATCAGCGGATCGCGTACGCCGGCGCCGGTCAGCGCATCGCGCAGCACCGTGAAGTGCCGCTCGAGCGTGGCCGAGGAATAGACATAGACGGGCGTGCCGACGGCCTCGGCGATCCGGGCCAGCGGCACGTCCTCGCAGAAGAGCTCGCCGTCGCGGAGCTCGAAATGATTCATCGGCGGGGCTGGGCGTACGGGTCGGGCAGGGCGCCTTGCGGGGCGGACCGGGTCGGGTTGGGCGAGGTGCCTTCGATCGGCAGGGTGCGCGGCGGGGCCGGGTCGGTGCTGCGGTCCCGCGGATCGACCGTGTCGACCGGGCGGCTGGGATCCTGCTGACGCTGGGCGTCGTCGGCTTCCTTGGTCGTGTTCCGCTCGGCGCCGAACAGCGGGCCTGGACGCTCAAGCTGGCCGACCTTGCCGCAGGCCGTCAGGGCGATGGCGGCCGCCGCGAGGGCGGCGATTTGGACTTTGCGGCTCATGCCAGGATTTCCTTCCAACGCTTGATCTGGGCCCGGACCTGATCCGGCGACGTCCCACCGTAGCTCTTGCGGCTGGCGACGGAAGCCTCGGCGGTGAGCACGTCATAGACGCCCGGGGTGATGTCCGGGTTCAGCTTTTGAAGCTCGTCGAGCGGCAGGCCCGACAGCTCGACGCCCAGCTCCTCGGCGCGCTTCACCGCGGCGCCCGTCACATGGTGCGCGTCGCGGAACGGCAGGCCGAGCTCCCGGACCAGCCAGTCGGCCAGGTCGGTGGCGGTCGAGAAGCCGGAGCCTGCGGCCTTGGCCATGCTGGCGACGTTCGGCTGCAGATCCGAGACCATGCCGGCCATGGCCAGCAGGCTGAGCTCAAGCGCGTCGAAGGCCTCGAAGGTGGGGACCTTGTCCTCCTGCATGTCCTTCGAATAGGTCAGCGGCAGGCCCTTCATGACGACGGCCAGCTGTTGGAAGCTGGCCAGCAGCCGGCCCGCCTTGGCGCGGATGAGCTCGGCGGCGTCGGGGTTCTTCTTCTGCGGCATGATCGACGAGCCGGTCGTGAAGGCGTCGGACAGCTTCACGAAGCCGAACTGCGGCGTCATCCAGATCACGATCTCTTCCGCCAGCCGCGACAGGTGGATGGCGCAGATGCCGCCGGCGGCCAGGGCTTCGAGGGCGAAGTCGCGGTCGGCGGTGCTGTCCAGCGAATTGGCGGTCGGTCGGTCGAAGCCCAGCGCCTGCGCCGTCTGGTGGCGGTCGATCGGGAACGGCGAGCCGGCCAGGGCGGCGGCGCCCAGCGGACATTCGTTCATCCGCGCCCTCGCGTCGGCGAAGCGCGAGGCGTCGCGGCCGAACATCTCCACATAGGCCATCAGGTGGTGGCCGAAGGTCACGGGCTGGGCCGGCTGCAAATGGGTGAAGCCCGGCATCACCGCGTCGGCGTGGGCCTCGGCCTTGGCGAGCAGGGCCGCCTGGAGCGCTCGGAGTTGACCCACGGTTCGGTCGCAGGCGTCGCGGACCCACATGCGGAAGTCGAGCGCCACCTGGTCGTTGCGCGAGCGCGCGGTGTGCAGGCGTCCGGCCGGCGTGCCGATCAGTTCGCGCAGCCGGGCCTCCACATTCATGTGGATGTCCTCGAACTCGTCCCGGAACGGGAAGGTCCCGGCGGCGATCTCCGCCTCGATCGTGGCCAGCCCCTGCTGGATGGCCGCCTCGTCCTCGCTTGAAATGACGCCCGTGGTGCGCAACATCGCGGCGTGCGCGCGGGAGCCCGCGAGGTCCTGCGCCGCCAGCCGCTTGTCGAAGCCGATGGAGACGTTGATCGCCTGCATCAGCTCGGCGGGCTTGCCGGAGAAACGCCCGCCCCACATGGCTTGGCCTTGGCCAGCCGGAGGGGTCCGGCCGGGCGCGTTCGAGGAGTCGTCGGTCATATGAGCGAAGGTCCAGGGGCCACGAAGCCCAGAGGCGTGTTGACGTGGGCCCTCCGGGGCGCAGCCCTGCTGGGCGTCGCCGCGGTTCTCTACATCATCGCTCAGGCTTCCTCCAAGCCGGAGCCGCCGCAGGTCTCCACCGGCCCGAAGGCCCCGGCCGAAGCCGAGGCGGGCCCTGGCGCGGGCAAGACGCTGATGAGCAAGTGGGATGTGGCCAACGCCGGCCAGCCCGCCACCGACTACGTCTTCTACAACGAGGCCGGAAAGCCGACGAAGATCGCCGACTTCAAGGGCAAGGTCGTGGTGATGAACGTGTGGGCGACCTGGTGCGCGCCCTGCAAGATCGAGATGCCGACGCTGGCCAAGCTGCAGGCGGCCTATGACGACAAGCCCGTCGAGGTCGTGGCGGTCAGCATCGATTCCGAAAGCGCCGGGGTCGAGGCGAAGCTGTTCATCGCCAAGAACGCGCCGCTGAAGTTCTACCACGACCGCGAGATGAAGCTGCCGTTCAGGACGACGCCGCCGATCCCGGGAGCGCCGACCACGATCATCTATGGCAAGGATGGCCTCGAGCTCGGCCGCGTGGCCGGCGAGGCGGACTGGTCGGGCGCGGAGGCCCGCGCCCTGGTCGACAAGGCGCTGGCCGCGGACTAGCCGCGGCCGCCGCGCCTCAGGCGGCTTCGACCTGCTTGGCGACCGGCTCAGGCGCCACGGCGCGGAGCAGGCTGACCAGCGAGGACCGGGCCTCGGGCGGCAGTCGCTCAAAGGCGGCGAGCAGCTCGAGCGCGCCCGGCGTGCGCATCCGGGTCAGCAGGTCGAGGTCGCGGGCGGTGTCCTTGTCCGGTCCGTCGAAGACGTCCATCAGGTCCGTGACCCGGCACTGAAGCGCGCGGGCGATCAGCACCAGCCGCGAGAACGAGATGCGGTTGGCGCCATTCTCGTACTTCTGAATTTGCTGGAAGCTGACCCCGCACTGGTCGGCCAGCGCTTCCTGGGACATGCCGATCGTCCGACGCCGTATTCTGACTGCCGCGCCCAGGGCGATGTCCATGGGATCCGGCGCCTTCACAGACGTTTCGGACATTCGTACCTCCTTCGGGCCTTCGGGCCCAACGCGGCGTCGAACCGCGTTATATGAACGAGTGCAGTAAATGCCCATGTTGCAGTTCTGCAAAGCCCTAACCCACTCCGCAAAAATACGGTGCAACCTGCGCCGTGCTCGCGTGTTGGATGAGTCATGCCTGGGGCCGCCAACGACGTCTGGTGGGATGACCTGCGACAGGAAGCCGAGCTTCCTCCGCCGGAGCCGCCGACTCGATCGCGCGCGCCGATCATCGCGGGGCTGGTGGCCGCCACCGCCATCGCCGGCGGCCTGGGCTGGTGGCTGAGCAGCCCCAGCAAGACCTACTTCGACAATCCCACGATCCAGGCGGCGCCCGCCGAAGCGGCGCGGGTGGCGAGGCCTACCGCTGATCCCGAGCAGGTGCGGCGGGCCTATGACGAGTTCGGCCTCGTCTATGCCAGCAGCGGCGACGAGGGGCTGACGCGCTTCGCCGAGAGCTGCCAGGCCTCACTACGCGCCGACCCGCGCATCCTCGACTTCTGCCTGGCGTTCGAGCTGTTCGCCGACACCGTCCGCGACCCCCTCGCCGAGCCCGCCGGCAAGGCGCAGGCGCGCCGCGTGGCGCTGGTGCAGTCGGCGGCCCCGGGCGCCGACCCGGACGTGCGGATCGCCGAGGTGCGCCGGCTGATGCGCGAGGCGACGGGCTTCACGACGGCGCAGGCGGCGAGCGCGCCGCCGACCGAGGCCCCGGTCCAGACCGCACAGGCTCCGCCGGCGGCGGGCCCGCCCGCTCCCGCATCCACCCCGGCCGTCCGCGCTGCGCCCGCGCCGACAGCGGCCCCGCCCGCGAGAGCCGTGCGTGTCGCGAAGGCGACGCCGCCCCGCAAGGCCGCCGCCGCGAGCTCGGCCTGCCGGTTGCGCTCGACGCCGGCCGAGCGGCTGATGTGCGCCAACCCGACGCTCCGCATCCAGGAACGCCGGATGAAGGAGGCCTACGAACGCGCGCTGGGCGCCGGCGCCGATCCGCTGGTCGTCGACCGCGCCCAGGCCGAGTGGCGCACCCTGCGCAACGCCGCCGACACCCGGGGCGAACTGGCCGATCTCTACGCCCGCCGCACCCGGGAGCTGAACGCGGCGGCCGAGACGGCGGCGAGCACGCCGCCGACCTGAAGATCCGAAGACCCGCCGTTAACCAGACCGGTTAAGCTCTTGGTCACCGAAGCACCGCCGACTCGCGTGTGTCGGGGCAGCAGCTTTTCGAGACCAACCACGTGATCCGTTCGCACCCACCTTTTGATCACGGCGCGGCCCTGCGCGTGCCGCCGCCGCACGACCGGCGGAGCTGGGCGATGCTGTGGAGCTGGCTGGGCGACGAAGCCCAGTCGGTGGCCGAGGCCGCCGCCGTCCAGGTCCGCACGCCCGAAGGTCCCGTCGTCGCGCACTGCGGCGACTGGATCGTGCTGTCGCATTCGGGCCGCTTCCACGTGGCCCACACCGTCCGGTCCTGCGACGCCTAGCTCGGCAGTTCGGCCGGGCGTCCCGCCTCCAGGTCGTAGGTGAGCCAGGTGCGGACGGCCGACGCCTCCAGTCGGGCGTCGTCCACCCGTCGGAAGGCGACCCGGGTGGCGTTGGCGCTGATGTCCACGAGGCCGTAGCCGCGGCGGCTGGCGTCGTAGACCTTCAGGTGCGGGTTGGCGGCCTGGAAGCGCTTCTGCTCGGCCGCAAGGCTGCCCAGCGAGCTGATTGAACTGCCCACGAACGCGGGGGCGACAACCGGGCCGTCCCCACGCGCCCGGACCTCCGCCGCGGCGAAGGCGTGGATATCGCCGCCCAGAACCAGGGGATTGGAGACCTTGGCGTCCTGCCAGCGGGCGACGATGCGCTCGCGGGTGGCGGGGCTTCCGTCCCAGCCGTCGCTGGACCACCGGACAGGTCCCGCGCCGCTCGGGTCGCGCAATTCCAGCGGCGCGAACAGGGTCTGCTGGCACAGCACGTTCCAGCGCGCCCGCGAGTCTGTGAGCGTCTCCAGCAGCCACTGCTCCTGCCGCCGTCCCAGCATCGAGCGGGCAGGGTCGCGGCGTTCGTCGCATTCGGGGATCACCTTGCCGGGTTCGGCCTGCATGGCGCGGCAGGCGCGCGGGCTGCGGTGCTGGCGGTCGTCGACGAACTGGAACTGGGCGAGCCGGCCCCAATCCAGGCTCCGGTGCAGCAGCATGTCGGGCCCCACGGGGCGCGCCCGGCGGCGCAGCGGCATGTGCTCATAGTAGGCCTGGTAGGCGGCCGCGCGCCGGCGCAGGAACCCCCGCGCGCCATCTGCGAACTCGGCGTTGAAGGTCTCGCTCAGGTCGGCGCCGTAGTCGTTCGACACCTCGTGGTCGTCCCACGTCACCATCCAGGGGGCGGCGGCATGGGCGGCCTGCAGCAGGCGGTCGGTCTTGTAAGTGGCGTAGCGCACCCGATAGCCGGCCACGTCCATCGGCTCGGGGTTCTGGTGCAGGCGGACGGCGTCCTTGCTGCCTGGGCCCTTCTCGTAAATGTAGTCGCCCAGGAAGAAGATCAGGTCGGGGTGGTCCTCGACCATCTGCCGATAGGCCGCGTAGTAGCCGGCCTCGTACTTCTGGCAGGAGGCGAAGGCGATCCGCAAAGCCGCCGCGTCGGCGTCGGCTCGCGGAGCGGTGACCGTGCGGCCGATCGGGCTCGCACCCGCCGGGGTGGTGAACCGGTACCAGTACTCTCGCCCCGGCTTGAGGCCGTCGACCTCGACATGGAGCGCGTGGCCCGCGGCGGGGCCAGCGTGGGCGCGCCCGCGAGCGGCGAGCCGGCGGAATCGCGGATCCTCGGCGACTTCCCAGCCCACAGGCACGCTGCGGGCCGGCATGCCGCCGTCGGGGTCGAGCGGTCGGGGCGCCAGCCGGGTCCAAAGCACCACGCCGTCCGACGTGGGTTCGCCCGAGGCGACCCCCAGCGTGAAGGGGTCGTCGGGCGGCGTTCGACCGTAGGCGGACGGGGCCGCGGCGGCGGGCGTCAACGCGCCGCCGGCCAGGGCGGCGGCTTGCAGCAGCAGACGACGGCGGTCGAGAACGCTCATCCTGGCCGCATTAGGCGCGATTTGTGTCGCATCCGCGAGAGGTCAATGACGGCGGCGTGACGCGCCGCCTGAGCATCAATCCGGCTGGACGATCAGCGTGGCGTCGCTGTCCGCGGTTGCGACGTCCATCGGCGCATCCACGAGCTCGGCCGCGAGGATCGTCTGGGCGTGGCCCTGCCACGGGGCGGCGAAGTCGGCGTAGAGCGCGCCGTCCGCATGCGCGACCAGCGGCTGGGAGCCCACCGCGCGCCCGTTGATCAGCAGGGCCACGGGACGGCCCTGGATCTGCGCCGCTTCGGCCACCGGCGCGGTCACCCGCACCCGCAGGAAGTCGCCGTTCCGCCAGGAGCCCATCGAAAGGATCGAGATGTCCAGGCGGGGCGGGGTCGTCTCCGCTCGAGCCGCGCCGGCCTGCAGGGCCAGGGCGATCACGGGAGCGGCGAAGAGGGCGATGAAGCGGGTCGAGCGCATGACCTGCGCTTAGGTCCGACGCGCGCCCCGTACATTTACGGGGAAGTACGTAAGTCTACCCAATCCGGGTGAACGGGGGTCAGGAAACGCGGGCGTTCAGCACCTGGACGATGGCCGGCCCGGTAGGCGGGGCCTTGATGCCCCGTCTCAGGCGGCCGCCGCCGTCAGGTCGATAGGCGATTGAGGCTGCGCCTGCTCGGCCTCCTGAGCCGCCGCCGCGGCCACGTCGGCCAGGGTCACGGCTCGGCGCGGCGGCTTGTGCACGCGCAGCTCGATCTGGAACTCGCTGCAGACGTTGAGGCTGGAATCCACCAGGCGCGCGATTTCCCCGTGCGACAGCTTCCCGGTCTGGAAATGTGTCCGGTAGGGCTCGGCGAGCTGCACGTTCCGCTGGATGAGCTCGAAGTCGACCTTGTTGCGTTCGGCCAGCGGCGCGGGCTCCGGGTAGGGCGGCGTCTGGGTGTCGAACAGGCTCAGCACCGCGGGCGTGATCGGCCGCACGCAGCTGGGGTCGTTGATGAACGTGTCATTGCGCGGATGCTTGGCCGAGATCATCACCTTGGCCCCGGGCGCGCAGACCCGGTAGAGCTCGCGCATCATGGCTTCGAACGTCTTGAGGTCGGCGCCCATGTGCTCCAGCGAGCGCTCGAACTGCACCTCGGCGGCGTGGTTGTCCGGCCACGGCCAGGGCGTCTTCTCCAGGTCGACGATCATGTCGGCGTCGACGTCGCGCCGCGTGTCGACGTTGACGTACTGCACATAGCTCATGAAGCCGCAGCCCAGGTTGAGCTTGGCGGCGCCCTTTTTCGGCCGGCGGCCGGGGACATGCTTGGCCACCCAGATGTCGAACCAGCGGCACAACTGGTCCACACGCCGGTAGAAGCGCCGCAGCTTGGCGTAGGTCGCGCGTTTCTCGGGCGTCAGGCCATCCTCGGCGACGCCGTTGGCCAGCAGCTGATCGCAGTAGTGGTAGATCGACTTGGCGAAGATCGGCAGGTACCGGAAACGGAGCCAGCGGTTGCAGGCCCGCAGGCTGTCGATGTTCCACAGCCAGCCCTTCGTCCGGCTCATCTGCGAGAACAGCCCCCCGCTGTGCGCGCGATACACCGACCAGGCGTGCGGGAAGTAGCGGATCTTGCCGTACTGGGCGTGGGCGATGGTGATGAAGATGTCGCACGACAGCGGGCTGCGCAGATAGCGCGGGACCTTGCCGCGGAACACGTTGCGGAACGTCAGCGACGAGGCGTGGAAGAACGACGAGAGCATGATCAGCTCGTTGATGTCGTGCACGTCCTTCTGCGGCGGCGGCTGGAAGATGTGCGGTTCCTGGGAGCCGTCCTCGTAGATCTTCAGCGTGTCGTTCGCGCAGGCGACGAAGTCCGGGTTCTTCTCCAGGAACGCGACGTGGGTCTGCAGCCGGTCGGGTGAGGCCCAGTAGTCGTCGCCCTCGAGGATGGCGATGTAGTCGCCGTCCAGCGTCTGCATCCCGCGATAGAAGTTCCTCTGGGTGACCTCCCGGCCGATGTTCTTCTCGTTGATGAAGGGCTTCACCACGTCCGGATGGCGGGCCGCGTAATCGCGGACGATGTCGCTCGTGCCGTCGGTCGAGCAGTCGTCGATCACGTGGATCGCGAACGGGAAGTCGGTCCGCTGTTCCAGCACGCTGTCGATCGCCTCGGCGATGTACTTGGCGTGGTTGTAGGTGATGATCATGACCGTCACCTTCGGACGGCCCTTCGACGGCTCGCGCACTTCCCCTGAACCCCCGGCATGCCCCGCGCGCAAAGGCGCACGGCGGCCCCGTCACCTGGCTGAGGGGATTCCCCGAAGGGATGGTTAACGTGAGCTGTGTCGCCTCGCGGACCCGACCGGTCGCAGCCCCGCGCGCGATGTCCGATCAGGCCTCTCGGAGCGTAGGCGCCGGCCGCTTGGAGAGGGCGTGCGCCGTCGCCAGTCCACCCGCGATCATGCCCAGCGTCGCCGTCCCAGCCAGGAGCGCCGCCACCGCCGCCCAGTCGAACCGCCAGGGCATCTCGAACACCAGGACGACGATGGGCCAGGCCGCGGCTGCGCCCAGGGCGACGCCGGTGGCGCCGGCGGCGAGGCCGACGAGCCCGAACTCCACGACGTAGGCGAGCAGGATCTGCCGTCGCGTCGCCCCCAGCACCTTGAGGACCGCGCCCTCCCGCGCCCGGCCGCGCGCGCCGGCCGCCACGGCGCCGGCCAGCACGAGCACCCCGGCCAGGCCGGCGACGGCCGCGGCCCCTCGTACGGCGAGTGTGAGCTGCTCGAAGATCGCGGCGGCCTGCGCCAGCTGCTCGCGCACGCTGATGACATTGACGCCCGGAAGGTCCCGGCCCAGCCGCCGGATGGCCGCGGCGTCCTGCTCGGGGCTGGCGCGTGCGATCGCGACGCGGCGCGGTTGGGCGCCCTCGATGGCGGCGCCGTTGAGCACCAGGGCGAAGTTGAGGCCGAAGCCGCTCCAGTCCACCCGCCGCAGCACCGCGATGCGGGCGTCGATCTCGCGGCCCAGCACCTCGATGGTGACGGTGTCGCCCACCTCGAGCCCGGCTCCGCGGGCGGCGTCAACTTCCATGGCCACCAGCGGAGGACCCCGGTAGCCCTTCGGCCACCAGCGGCCGGCGATGACGCCGATGTCCGCGGCGCCGTCGAAGGCGGACAGCATCATGTCCTCGTCGTAGGCCCACCGTTCGCCCGGCGCGATCCGCGTCAGGTCCAGAGGCTGTCCGTTGAGCCGTACGATCCGGCCGCTGGTCACGGGGGCGATCAGCAGGCGGTCGGACCCTGGCCGGCCCAGGGTTTCGTCCATGATCCGCTGGAAGGTCAAGACGCCATCTGCGGGGATCTCCGTGAAGACCGTGGAGGGCGCCGTGCGGGGCGCCACCTCCCGGATCTGACCCAGCAGGCTGGACTGGATGAGAACCACGGCGGTCAGCAGCGCAACGCCCAGGCCGATCGCTGGCGTCGCCGTTCGCGCCGCCGAGCGTGGCCCCGCCAGGTTGGCGAGCCCCAGGCGCAGCGTGCCCCGCGCGCCGCGACGGAGCCTCGCCGCCAGGCGTGCGCCGCCTTGTCCCAGCGCCCAGAGGACTCCGAAGGCGGCCGCCGTCCCGAGGATGAGTCCGGCCGCCGCACCGCGGCTCGGCGCGGTGGCGATCGCCACCAGGACCAGGCCGACGGCCGCCGCGGCCGCGCCAAGCGTCTCCGGCCCGAGGCCTGGGCGGGCCGGCATGGCCTGCCGGAAGAGCGCGACCGGAGGTGTTCGTCGCGCCCGGGCGAGCGGCGCCAGGGCGAAGGCGGCCGCGGCCAGGGCTCCGAACAGCGCGGCGCGAAGCAGCGGCGCGGGGTAGACGGCGAACAGCGCCGGGATGGGGAGGCGGTCGGCGACGAGCGCGCCCATGGCCAGCGGCGCGCTCGCGCCCACCGCCAGTCCCAGCGCGATGCCCAGCAGCGCCAGCGCCGCCACCTGGATGAGATAGACGTTCCGGACGACGGCGCCCGTCGCGCCCAACGCCTTGAGCGTGGCGATGGAGGGCTTGCGGCCCTCCAGATAGGCCGAGACCGCGCCGGCCACGCCCAGCCCGCCGGCCACGAGGGAGGCCAGGCCGATAAAGCCCAGATAGTACTCCAGCTGGCCGATCAGCCGGTCGGCGCCGGCCGCCGCGCGTGACCGGTCGCGGGCGTCGAAGCCGGGATCGGGATGGGCGGCGCGGATCCGGTTGATGGCGGCCACCGGATCGGCGTCGCCGGGCAGCAGCACGCGGATCGACTCGCCGAACAGGCCGCCCGGTGTAAGGACGCCGGCCGCCTCGACCGCTTCGGTGCGGGCGAGCACCCGCGGCGCCAGGGCGAAGCCGCGGCCCATGCGGTCCGGCTCGGCGAGCAGCACCGCCCGCACGACGAACTGCGCGCCGCCGGCCTTGAACCGGTCGCCGATCCTCAGGCCGAGACGATCCAGCAGGGGCTGTTCCACCGCCGCGCCCCAGGCGCCGGCCGCCGGCCGCAGTGCGGCCTCGAGGCTGGCGGCGCCCTTCAGCTCCACCTCGCCCACGAGCGGGTAGGTCTCGCCAACGCCGCGCAGGTCGGCCAGCCGCCGCGCGCCGGAGGGCCCTTCGGCCATCGCAGCGCCGCGCACCGCCGTGCTGGTCGGGCCGAGGCCCGCGATGGCGGCTCGCTCGGCCGTCGTGAACCGGCGTTGCGAGACGCTGAACACCGCGTCGCCGCCGAGGATCGCGCGGGATTCGGCGGCCAGTCCGCGGCGGAACGCCTCCGCGGTCGAGCCCGCCGCGGCCAGGGCGGCCACGCCCAGCGCCAGGCAGGCCAGGAAGATCCGGAACCCCGCGATGCCGGAGCGGAGCTCCCGCAGCGCGAAGCGCAACGACAAGGGCATCAGGCGGCCGTCTCCGCCTCGGCGATCCGCCCGTCCTGCATGCGAACGAGACGATCCGCGCGGGCCGCCAGCGCGGGGTCATGTGTCACGAGCACCAGCGTCGTCCCGAGTTCCCGGACCAGTTCGAACATCAGCTCGCTCACCCGCGCGCCGTTCGCCGCGTCGAGGTTTCCGGTGGGCTCGTCCGCGAACAGCAGCGCCGGCCGGGCGGCCAGCGCCCGGGCCAGCGCCACGCGCTGCTGCTCGCCGCCGGACAGTTGATGCGGATAGTGCGTCCTGCGAGCGCCCAGGCCCACGCGGTCCAGCCAGGCCTGGGCGGTGGTCATCGCGTCCTGCGCGCCGGCGATCTCGAGCGGCGCCGCCACGTTCTCCTCGGCCGTCATGTTCGGCAGCAGGTGAAAGGCCTGGAAGACCAGCGCCACCCCGCCGCGGCGGAGACGGGCGCGGCCGTCCTCGTCCAGGTCGGCGAGGTCCTGTCCGAACAGGGTGACGCGCCCGCCGGTCGGACGCTCGAGGCCCGAGGCCAATGAGATGAGCGACGACTTGCCCGAGCCGGAAGGCCCCACGACGGCCAGCGTCTCGCCGGCTTCGGCGCTGAGCGATACGCCTCTCAGGATGTCCACGGGTCCCGCGGCCGACGGCAGGGTCAGGGCTACGTCCTCGAGGACGAGCGGAGGAGAAATCATAAGAAGGTGGCCGCCTTGGAAGTCACAGCCATCTATGTAGTCTGAACCGCATGCGACCGCGCCACCTGTTCCTCACCCGGCGGATAATCCTTGTCGGCGGGCTCGGTGCGGCGACAGTCGGCTGCAGCCCCCCTGAGGTGGAGACGGCGTCGCCTCCGGCCCAGAGGCCCGCGTCCACGACAAACGCCACGCCCGCCCCGGCCGACGCGTCCATCGTGACTGTCCTGGGCGACTCGATCACCGCGGGTCTCGGCCTGCCGACCGAGCAGGCCCTTCCGCGGCAGCTCGAGTTGGCGCTGACGGCCGCGGGCGTCGCTGCGCGCGTCCGCGGCGCGGGTGTTTCCGGCGACACCAGCGCAGGCGGCCTCGCCCGCGTCGATTTCAGCGTCCAGGACGACACCGATCTCTGCGTGGTGGCGCTGGGCGGCAACGATCTCCTTCAAGGAATCCCGCCGCAGCAGGTCCGCGCCAATCTGGCGGAGATCATCGGCAAGCTGCAGTCGCGCAACATCAGGGTGCTCCTGGCCGGGATGCGCGCGCCGCCGCGCTACGGTGCCTACGCCGCCGAGTTCGATCGGATCTATCCTGATCTGGCGCAGACCTTGCGGGTCCCGCTGTACCCGTTCCTGCTCGAAGGCGTGGCGCTGGACGCCGACCTCAACCAGGCTGACGGAATTCACCCGAACGCCGCGGGCGTCCGCCGGATCGCGGGTGGGCTTGCCCCCGCCGTGGCGGCGGCGCTGCAGGCTCCCGTGCGCGCAGGCTAGGGAGAGCCGCTACCGCTTCGGGCGGGAAAAGACGCTCACGACCTGGTCCTCGAAGGACTCCAGGGGATCGACGTCGAAGTCGGGATCGAACGCCGGCGCGTCCCAGCGATCGACCAGCTTCTCGGCGAATTCGAACCAGCCCTCCTTGCGGAAATTCTCACGCAGGTCGCCGGGCTTGCCCATGAACTCGTAGTAGTAGGCGCCCTGGAAATCCTGGTGCCAGTAGATGGCCTGATAGATGTCTTCCCGCACGTACGGCTTCAGCATCTCCGCGGCGATCGGGCCGTGGTTGGGGATCGACAGCACCTTGCCGATGTCGTGGCAGAGGGCGGCGACCACTTCCTCGTCGCTGGCGCCGTCGCGGCGGGCCAGCGTCCCGGCCATCAGGCTGTGGGTCAACTGGTTCGCGGCGAAGCCAAGCTGCAGGGGCTCCAGCCGACGCAGGGTGTCCATGATCTGCATCGGGGCCGCCGACTGCTGATGCAGCCGGTGTTCGGCGCCGATGACCTTCCAGTGCTGCTCGGTTCCCTGGCGCATGTCGACGAACATCGGACTCTCCGTGCAGCGGCTCGCGTGGAGCCCGCGATGAGAATGGCGGCCCGGCGCGCCTTCGGCAACAGGGCGATGAGCCGCCTCCAGTCTGACCGGCCGCCCTTCCGCCATGTCTAGGCAAGCTCCGCCGCGACTGCTCAACTGTCGCGCCGGCGCCGGCCGACGAACGGGAGGACCTTGTCGTGGACGACCGCGGAGTGCGCGTCGCGCAGACCTCAGAGAGAAACGCCGTCCTGAACACGCTGATGCTGGCGTTCAGCAGCGACCCCTGCCTGCGCTACGTTCTGGATACGCCGGCGAAGCTCCTGGACGGCTTCCACGGCTTCGCCGGGGCGATGGGCGGAGCCGCCGTCGACGCCGGCGCGGCCTGGCTGGCCGAGGATGCGGCGGCGGCCGCGCTGTGGCTGGCTCCCGGCGTCACCCCGGACCGCGAGGCCATGATGGGGCTGATCGGCCAACTGGCGCGGGAAGAGAAGCTGCCGGTGCTGGGCGAGGTTGGCGAGGCCATCGCGGCCTACCATCCGGAGGAGCCCCACTGGTACCTCGCCATGATCGGGGTCGATCCCGCGCGTCAGGGACGTGGCTACGGGTCGGCCATCCTGCGCGAGTCCTTGCGGCGGTGCGACGAAGAGGGGGTCATCGCCTACCTCGAGAGCTCGAACCCCAAGAACGTGCCGCTGTACGAACGCCACGGCTTCGAGGTCATGGGCTTCGTCCAGCCCGGCGACTTCCCCGGCATCCACCCGATGGTTCGCCGGCCGCGCCGCTAGTCGTTCGTTCCGAGACCCGGACGTACCCGCTCGAAGAGATGTTCGTAGGACACGACCAGGCCTGCCTCGTCGACGACGAGGTCGGCTTCGAATCCCTTCGAAAGACCCAGGTCCACATATCGCAGCCGTCCCGGACCCTGACGATCGTACCTTTGGCTCGATCGCGTGACGGTCAGGGCGGCTCCGTCGATGAAGGCCGTGTCGAGCTGCAGGCTGTCGCCGGCTTCGCGCCCTGTCCTGCGGATCGAGAAGGTGTTGCAGAAGGGCGTGACCGAAAGGTCGGGCTCGACCGCGCCGTCCAGGTCCGGCCGCGGCGCGCCATCCACCGTCCAGCCTGACCCGCGTCGTTCCAGTCGCAGGACGGCGTGCGATTGGGCGTCCCAGCGCTCGACTGTGACCGACTGCGCGCGCCACCCGCCGTCCAGGCGCCAGTGGTGGTCGAGCCTCAGCCCGCCCGCCTCCGCACTCAGGACCGTCGCCGTGGCGGAGACCTGTTCGGCGGTGACCTCCAGCATCAGACGTTCGAAGCCAGGCATGTCGGTGCGGCGCCACATCAGGACGGATCGGGTCATGGCTTGCTCCTTCAGCCCGCCTTAAACACGTCCGCCGAAGTTTTCGGTCGCCGGATTCGGACCTGATCAGCTGACCGGCCGCGAGCTTCCGCGCCCGGCGCGATGTCGCCGCCGCCAGCCCGAGCCGTTTCGCAGCTGCTCTCAGGCGGTCCCGGCAGGCGCGTGGCGACCCGGGAGGGACTCGAACCCCCGACCTTGGCTTTAGGAAAGCCCTGCTCTATCCGGCTGAGCTACCGGGCCACGCGGGCTGGGTCTTACGGCATGACGCCGGGGCGCGCTAGCCGCCGGCCAGGACCAGCAGTCCCACCACGCCGATCACCGCCAGCACCACCACGACGATGAGGGTGACCTTCTCGGGCCCGCGCTTCTGGCTCGACGGGGTCGCAGTCTCGTCGTCGCGCCGTCCTTCGACCTTGGCCATCGCATTCCTCCCTGGGTCCCAGGTCCAGAACCCCTGGCGGCGATGCGTCGTTCCGGAGCGGGCTCAGCGTTCGAGGTGGCCGCTGTCGCGCGGCGCAGCCGGAATCTCGTCTTCCCCGTCGCGGCCGGCGGGCTTCTCTGGCGGAGTCGTCCGCAGCGGACGCGGCGGCTTGTGCACCCGAAGCTCGATCCGGTGCTCGAGTGCGACATCGAGCCGGGTCTGCAGAAGCTCCTGGACGCCCTCGCTGCTGAGCTCGCCGCGACGGAGCTGGCTGAGATACGGCTCCGCCAGGATGACCTGAGCCTGGACCACCTCGAAATCCACGCCGTTCGCCTCCGCGAGCGGCGCTTCGCCCGCCCCATGGGGCAGGGTCGCGTCGAACGGCTGGAACAGCTCAGGTGTGATGGTGCGGACGATCTTCGGATCGTCGAGGAACTGGCGGGTCCTGGGATGTGTGGATTTGATCGCCACCGTCGCGCCGTCGCGGCACACGCGGTAGAGCTCGCGCAGGATCGCCTGCAGCCGCTCTGGCGTGGGGCCGAGATATTCCAGCGTCTTCAACAGCCGCACCCGCTCCGCGAAGTCGGTCGGCCACGGCCATGGCGTCCGGTTCAGGTCCCAGAGGACGTCGGGCGCCACGTCCGGGCGGATGTCGACGTTGATGAAGTCCGGCCGCCGTCCCGAGCCTGAGCCGAGGTTGAGGCTCTGGGGCTCGCCGACGTGGACCCTCGGCGGCGACAGGCGCCCCCGCGCGACGGCGAGCAGAGCCTGGCCACGCAGGTACTGCCGCGACAGCCAGGCGTAGCGGCGACCCAGCCGCTGATACTTCCGGATCAGCTCCGGCGTGGCGCCCTGCTCGGCCGTGGCGTGCTTCACCACGTACTCGCAGTACCTCCGGATCGCTTCCGCGAAGACGGGGAAGTGGCGAAAGCCGAGCCAGCGGTTGCAGGCCCGCAGCCCGTCGATGTTCCACATCCAGCCCTTCAGGGCGCTCATGCTGGAGAACAGCCCGCCGATGTGGGCGCGATAGATCGACCAGGGCTCGGGGAAGAATCGGATCTTGCCGTGTTCCGCATGAGCGATGGTCATGAAGATGTCGCAGGATAGCGGGCTGCGGAGATAGCGCGGGACCCTGCCGCGGAACACGTTGCGGAAGGTGAGCGACGAGGCGTGGAAGAACGACTCCAGCAGGATGAATTCCTGCAGCCAATGGTCCGGCTTCTCAGGCGAGGGCAGGAAGAGGTGCGGGTCCTTCGAGCCGTCCTCGTAAACCTTCAGGGTGTGGTTGGCGCAGCCGACGTAGTCGGGGTTCGCCTCGAGGAACTCCACGTGGGTCCTGAGGCGATGGCGCGAGGCCATGAAGTCGTCGCCTTCGATCACCGCGCAATAGTCGCCATCCAGGGTGCTGAAGCCGCGGTAGAAGTTTTTCTGGGTGACCTTTCGGCCGATGTTCTTCTTGTTGATGAAGGGCTTCACCACGCCGGGATAGCGGGCCGCGTAGTCGCGGATGATGTCCTGGGCGCCGTCGGTCGAACAGTCGTCGGCCACGTGGATGGCGAGCGGGAAGTCCACCTTCTGCGCCAGGATGCTGTCGAGGCAGCGGCCGATATACTTCGCGTGATTGTAGGTGATGACCATGACGGTCATCGTGGGCCGGCGGGGCGCGGCGGCCACTGTGGCCGGTTCGAAGGACGCCACCGGTTTCTGCACGCCGCCTCCGATTGTCCGCACGCGGCGCGGACCATATCTTCGCGGGCGGAAGCCCAGCAACCCGGCCGCGCATACGAAAACGCCCGGCCGCAAGGCCGGGCGTCTCGATAACGGTAGCGGTGGGGCCTAGGCCGCGGCGGCCGGAGCCTTCACCAGCGACTTGTTCAGCATGGCGATGGCCGCGTCGCGGTCGATGCGCTCGATGGCGGCGACTTCACGGGCCATCCGGTCCAGGGCCGATTCATAGAGCTGGCGCTCGGAATAGGACTGTTCCGGCTGGTTCTCGGCGCGGTGCAGGTCGCGCACCACTTCGGCGATCGAGATCAGGTCGCCCGAGTTGATCTTGGCTTCGTATTCCTGGGCGCGACGCGACCACATGGTCCGCTTCACCCGGGCGCGGCCCTTCAGGGTCGTCAGCGCCTTGGACACCAGACCGGTGTCGGCCAGCGAACGCAGGCCGGCCGTCTTGGCCTTGGCCGTCGGCACGCGCAGGGTCATCTTCTCGTGGTCGAAGGTGATGACGTAGACCTCAAGCTTCAGACCGGCGACTTCCTGGGTTTCGATCCCCTGCACCTGACCCACGCCGTGCGCGGGGTAGACGACGTGATCGCCAACCGAGAAATCGTGACCGTTCTTGCTCATCGAGAAAATCCTCTCAAAACCATCTGTCCGGGCGCGAGCCGGAACGCCGACGCGAGCAACCGCCAAGAGACAAAGCCACCCTCTCCGCGAAGGAATTCGCGGCGGCGGCGTCACTCTGAGCGGAAGTAGACCTCTTAAGACACCCTTCGTCCCGCCGGGGGCGAACCGCCGGAGGACTGTTCTGTGTTGTGACGGGCAGGGGACAAGCCTCACTGCCATGTCGTCGATGACAGTATCACAAAATTCAGCGGAATGAAAGGCTTGGGCCGGCGGGCCCAGGAACCGGGGCTGTAAGCGTCTAGGAGCCGCGCCCAGGCTTCTCCGAGAAGTACTTCTCGAACTTGCCCGTCTCGCGCTCGTATTGCTCCTTATCGGCCGGCGGCTCGCCCTTCACCGTGATGTTCGGCCAGATGCGCGAGTATTCGGAGTTGATCCGCAGCCACTTGCCGTCAGCGTCGTCTTCGGTGTCGGGCTTGATGGCGTCGACCGGGCATTCCGGTTCACAGACGCCGCAGTCGATGCATTCATCGGGATTGATGGCGAGGAAGTTCTCGCCTTCGTAGAAGCAGTCGACCGGGCACACCTCCACGCAGTCCATGAACTTACATTTGATGCAGGGATCCATCACGATGTAGGTCATGGCGCGCAGATACTCCGGGCTGCCCCCCTTCGGGCGCGCGGGTTTTCTAAGCCCGGGGCCGCATTGTCAATGCGCGGAGGGGCTCTCGCCTTCCGAAGAATTCTGCAAGGGCGAATAGAGCCCCCTGGCTTCATCGGCCGGACCCCGACGCTCGCCGAAGGCCTCCACCTGCACCGCGATCAGCCGGCCGCCGAGGGCGAAGACCAGCTGGTCGCCGACCTTCACGGGACGCGCCGGCTTGTCGAGGCGGTTCTCCTGACCCTGCCGGGTGACCCGCACGCGGCCCTCGTCGATGAATTTCGCCGCCAGCGAGCGGGTCTTGAAGAAGCGGGCGCGCCAGAGCCAGACGTCGGCCCGGCAGGACTCCTCGGTCATGCGACCACCTTGGCGTCCGCGACCTTCCTCTTCCGGCGCGGCCGCCGCCGCCGCGCGGGCGGCGACTGGTCCTTTAGTGCGGCCAGCGCGGCGAAGGGAGAATGGGCGGACGCAGGCCGAACCGGGGCCTCGACGCGCTTCTCGCCGCGGCGGCGCCAGGCGATCGGCTCACCCGCCTTCGGGCGATTGGCGGGCGCAAAGCCTAGCCCGCGCAGCAGGGCCTCGGTCTCGGTCGGGCTCCAGCCGAGCTCCTCACGCGCCTGCTCGGACAGCACGATCCCGCCGCCCTGCTTCACGCCAGCCCGCATCAGCTCGTCCAGCCGCTCCAGCTGCTCCACCGGCACGGCCAGGCCGCGGACGAGCCGCAGACCGTGGGCCGACAGCGCGCGGGGCGAGGCGCCCTCGGGCGCCTTGGAGACCGCGCCGCTCTGGGGCCGCCAGCCGGGCGTCTCGCGGAGGGCGATGGCCTGGGCCAGCGCCCGGGCGTCGGGCTTCAGCAGGCCCGGCATGAACAGCGAGAACGCGCCGATCCGTACGCCCAGGCCGCGCAGCACGCGCCGCTCCACCTGGCTCAGCGCGCGGGTCTCCTCGCGCACCTCAGCGCGGTCCAGCACGCCGCCCGCCTCGATCAGGCGGTAGGCGAGGCCGCGGGCCAGGCCCTTCACCTTGCCCTCGGCCACGGCGGCCTCGAGCTTGCGGAGCGGGTTCAGCCGGCGCGCGGCCTCGGCGGCGACGAAGGCCTCCAGCCGGCGCTGGGCGCGCTGGCGGGCGGCGTCGTGGCCGAGCTCGCCCAGCAGCCGCACCCGCGGGCTGGACGGCTGACCGCCGGTCAGCACGCCGGCGGCCTCGCCCTGCCACAGCACGACGCCGTCCGGGCCGACGGCGAACGCGTCGTCCCCATCGGCGGCCAGCCGGCCCAGGCGTTTTGCGATCTCGGGGCCCACGGCGTGGATCGCCGCGGCCCGCAGGGCCTTGGTCTCCAGGAGGCTCTGGCCCTCGGCGGGCTCGAACTGCACGCCGGCCAGGCGGCCGACGTAATGGCCCTCGATCGTCACCGCCCCGTCCGCGCCGACGCCGGCCAGCATCTCCTCGCGCACGTTGAGCGCGCGCATCAGGGCGCTGGTCCGCCGGTCGACGAACCGGGCCATCAGCTTCTCGTGCAGGGTGTCCGACAGCCGGTCCTCGAGCTGGCGGGTGCGGCCTTGCCAGCCGGCAGCGTCGTGCAGCCAGTCGGGACGGTTGGCGACGTAGGCCAGAGTGCGGACACTGGCCAGCCGCTGGGCCAGGGCGTCGATCTCGCCCTCGGTGCGGTCGAGATGGGCGTACTGGCGGGCGATCCAGTCCTCGGACAGCCGCCGGCGGCCAGCGGTGAGCTGGAAGAAGAAGTCCTTCACCAGCCGGACGTGCTCGTCGGTGGCGGTCTTGCGGAAGTCCGGCGTCTGACAGACGTCCCACAGCCGCATCAGGTTCGTCTTGTCGCGGACGCGGCGGGCGATGTCCGGATCGTCGGCCAGTTGGCGCAGCGTGGTCTCGTCGAGCGCTTCCTTGGCGAGCTTCAGGCCCTCGCGGTCCGGTGTCTGGGCCAGCGACTTCATCAGCGACGGCAGGTTGGAGAAGTCGAGCTTCGAGTTCCGCCATTCGGCGCCGGCGACCGGCTCGAACTCGTGGTTCTCGACAGCCTCGACCAGGTCGGGGTCCATCTCCTCGGCCTCGCCCGTGACGCCGAAAGTCCCGTTCTTCTGATAGCGGCCGGCCCGGCCGGCGATCTGGCCAATTTCCTGCGGATACAGGAACCGCGTCCGCTGGCCGTCGAACTTCCGCACGCCGGCGAAAGCGACATGGTCGACGTCCATGTTCAGCCCCATGCCGATGGCGTCGGTGGCCACCAGGAAGTCGACCTCGCCCGACTGGTAGAGCGCCACCTGGGCGTTGCGGGTGCGGGGCGAGAGCGAGCCCATGACCACGGCCGCACCGCCGCGCTGACGGCGGATCAGCTCGGCGATGGCGTAGACCTGGTCGGCGCTGAAGGCCACGACGGCGCTGCGCTTCGGCAGCCGGGTGACCTTCTTCGGGCCAGCGTAGGTCAGCTGGCTGAAGCGGTCGCGGGTCTGAATCTCGGCGTGCGGCAGCAGGCGGCGGACCAGCGGCGCCATCGTGCCGGCGCCCAGCAGCATGGTCTCGCGCGTGCCCCGCGCATGAAGCAGCCGGTGGGTGAAGACATGGCCGCGCTCCGGGTCGGCGCAGAGCTGGATCTCGTCCACCGCCAGGAACTCGACCTCGACGGACAACGGCATCGCCTCGACCGTGCAGACGAAATAGGCCGGCCGCGGCGGGACGATCTTTTCCTCGCCGGTGATCAGCGCCACCGCGCGCGCCCCGCGCAGCTTGACGATCCGGTCGTAGATCTCGCGCGCCAGCAGGCGGAGCGGCAGGCCGATCATGCCCGACGGGTGGCCCAGCATCCGCTCGACCGCGAGGTGCGTCTTGCCGGTGTTGGTGGGGCCCAGCACCGCGACCAGACGCGGCGGCGCTGCGCCCGACGGACGGTCGCTCATGGCCTTAAGGTGGGTTGCGGGAAAGAGTCGGGCAAGCGAGGCCTTTGGAAGTCGTCGCGAGGTGCAGGGAGACCCCGGGAACCGGCCAACGCCTTGAACTCCTTACGCCAATACCTGCTCAGCCTCTGACGCATGACGACCGTGAAGGTTGCCTGCCGCATCATTTCATGCCGCGCGGGCTTGTCGGACGCGTGACCGCGGTCACAGCCCGCCGGTCGGCCTAGGCCTATCCCTCGCCGGGTCGCAGTCCCGCGACGAACCCAAGGCAGGAGAGGGAACCATGACCCTTTTGAAGACCAGCGCCGCCGTCTGCGCCGCGCTTGCAACGGCCTGCGGAGGCGCCGCCGCCGCCCGGCCCTATCCCGAGGACGCGATGGTGGTGCGCCTGTCGGGGCTCAACCTGCGCTCGGACGCCGGCGCGCAGGCCGCCCTGAAGCGCATCGAACGCACCGCCGACACCTGGTGCGGCTGGGTCGACATCCGCGACGTGGCCCGGGCCCAGGCGCACAAGGCCTGCTCGGCGGGCATGACCGCGGCGGCGGTGAAGGCGCTCGACGCGCCGCGCGTGACCTGGCTGCACGACGCCAGGCCCGGTATCCTCCTCGCGCGTCGTTGATCCTCGTGTCGCCTCCGCCGGCTCCCGGGTTGTGCTATGCTGGCCCGGGAGCTGGGGGCCTGCCGTACTCGGAGACGGTCATGGCCATTGGCGATGGAGAACCGCTGGAGCGGATCGTCGCGGCGCTGGAGCGCGGCGAGGTTCTGCGGCTGCTGTCCGTGGACGCGCGCCGCCGCCTGGCCCGCGCCGGGACGCCCCAGGACCTTGAGCCCGACGGCCTGCTGGCCCAGGCCGGCGACCCTGGCGAGGCCGTCTATGTGATCCTCGACGGCGAGATCGAGATCCGCAGGCTGTCGCCGGGCGGGCGCGAGACCCGGCTGATGGCGCTCGGCGCCGGCGCCCTGGTCGGCGAGATGGCCGTGCTGGACGGCGGTCCCCGTTCGGCCGACATGGTGGCGCGGCGCCGGACCCGGCTCTGGCGGCTGCCACGGCAGGCGCTGCTCGACGCCCTGCAAGCTGAGTCTCAGGTGCTGCTCGCCCTCGTCGCCGAACTCAGCCGCCGCCTGCGCGCTGCGAACGCCGCCCTCGAAGCGCGAAGCACCCTCGACCTGGGCGGCCGGCTCGCCGGCCTGTTGATCACCGAGCAGACCGGCCGCGGGCTGGTGCCCCTGAGCCAGATCGAGCTGGCGCGGCGGCTGGGCGCTTCCCGCGAGAAGGTGAACCGCAAGCTGCGCGAATGGAACGCGTCCGGCTGGGTCGAGACGACGCCGGCCGGTCTGCGCATCCTCGGGGCGGAACGCCTGCAGTCGCTGTCCGAGGGGCAATGGCGAAGCTGAACGCTCGCACGCTCCAATGTTAAGCCGGCGGCGGCGCCCCTGCGCCACTGTCGGCCGGCGCAGCCAGGAGTCCGCCCATGCCGATGTACGAGAGCTACTTCGCCGAGCTCAATCGTGAGTTCGGAGCCGACCGGATCAAGGATTTCGCCGCCCGCCGGCGGGACCACTTCGCACCGGGCCAGGCGCTCGACCTCGGCTTCCTGAAGGAGGAGGGCACGCCGTTGCAGCGCGCCTTCAGCAATCACCTGGCCGAGGCGCCCGGCGCCCTGCGCGAGGCTCTCCGCGGGATAATCCATCATGCGCTGTCGACCGAGCCGCCGACGCCCGTCACGCTCGCCTGGGCGCCCGGCTACGACTACGAGATGACCGTCTGGCAGTCGGCGGACTCCGAGCTCACCCGCGGTGGCGTCACGGTCCTGCTGAAGAGCCGCTATCCCGTCGACCCGCGGCCCCAGCCGAACGGCCGTCGGCCCTAGCTGATGGCCGCCAGGGCGACGTCGCCGACGCCCGCCAGCCGTAGCGCGCCTACGAAGTCCTCCCGATCCTCCGTTCGGGCGTAGGGCGCGAGCCGTACGCGCCATCTCTCGACGCGGGCCTGCAGGTCCGGCGTGAAGGCGGCGCGCGCCTCGTCGAGGCGTCCCATGCGCGCCAGGCTCGCGGCCTGTATGGCCCTGGCGCGCACCGCCAGCCGCTCGGCGGCGTCGTCCGCATAGCGGGCGGCCTCGGCGTAGGCTCCCGCGTGGAAGTGCGCCAGGGCCAGGACCGACAGCATCGAGCCCCACTGCGGATCGTAGGGACTGTAGCGCAGGCACCGCTCCAGGGGCGCGATCGCCTCCTGGGGCCGGCCGGCGTAGAGCAGCACCTGCCCCAGGCGGAAATGGCCGAGCGCGAAGTTGGGGTTCAGCGCGATGGTCGCCCTGGCCTCTTCCAGGGCTTCCCGGTGGCGGTGCAGGTACAGCGCCGCGCCCGAGGCGGCGAAATGGCCGTAGGCGTCGCGCGGATCGAGGCGGATGGCCTCGGCCGCGGCCTGCCGTGACTTGCCGAGGTCGGCCAGCGGATCCGGCGACCAGCCGTACACGGCGAGGCCGTAGTGCGCGCGCGCGATGCCGACATAGCCCAGCGCCAGTTCGGGGTCGCGGGCGAGGGCCTGATGGAACAGGTCGAGGGCGCTGCGACAGCCCTGCTCCGACACCTTGTTGAGATGCCACATGCCGCGCTGGAAACAGTCCAGGGCGTCGAAGTCCGCCACGTCCTTGCGTCCGGCCCGCGCGCCCTCCGTGTGCAGCATGGCCGGCTCCAGCGCGCCGACCAGCTGCTCGGTCATCCGGTCCTGGAGGGTGAGGACGTCGGTGGCGTCGCCTTCGAAGCGCTCGGTCCACAGGTTGGCCGCGGTCGCGGCGTCCACCAACTCGGCCGTCAGGCGAAGGCGATCCTTCGACCGTCGGACCGCGCCTTGCAGGATGTAGCGCACGCCGAGCTCGCGTCCGACCTCCGCGGCCTGCACCGCCCGTCCCTTGTAGGCGAAGCTGGTGTTGCGGCCGATGACGAAGAACCAGCGCCAGCGGGAGAGGGCGGTGATGATGTCCTCGGTGATGGCGTCGGCGAGGTACTCCTGCTCCGGATCGCCGCCGCGGTTCTCGAAGGGCAGCACGACCACGGAGGGCTTCGACGGCAGCGGCAGCGACTGCGGCGGCTCGGTCGTGGCGCCCGAGCGCACGCGGTAGGCCCGGACCGGACGCGGGATGTTCTTCAGCTTCTGCGGCCCCAGGTCGACGAACTGGGCCGGCAGGCGGCCTTGGGCGTCCTCCTGCACCCGCGCCGAGACGCAGATGCCGCCGGGTTCGGCCAGGGCCTCGAGCCGGGAGGCGACATTCACCCCGTCGCCGAACACGTCGTCGCCCTCGATCACGACGTCGGCGGCGTGCAGGCCGATGCGGAAGGCCAGCGGCTCGTCGGCGTCGGCTTCTCGCTCGGCCAGGGCGGTCTGCACCGCCAGGGCGCACTGGACCGCCGAGATCACGCTTGGGAATACGCTGAGCAGCCCATCGCCGGTGGTCTTGAAGATGCGGCCGCCGTGGCTCTGGATGGCCGGCTGGACGACGCCTGAAACGCGGTCGGCGAAGCGCGTGAGCGTGCCTTCCTCGTCCATCGAGATGAGACGGCTGTATCCCACGGCATCGGCGGCCAGGATCGCCATGAGCCGCCGCTCCAGCTTCCGGCCTCCGGACGCGTGACGCGTGCTGGCGGTCTTCACCGGCCCACGCTCCCGTACCTGCTCCCTCAGACTGCGCCTCCGCCGACGGCCAAGGCAAGCTTCGCCCAACGACGATCGGGTCTGTGACCGCCGTCACAGACCGTCCGCGCAGCAAGGCGGACAACACAACCGTCATGGCGCTGCCCCTGGCGCCACATCAAAGGAGCTTTCCAAATGTCCTCGTTCAGCACCTTCGCGATCATGATCCTCGGCGCCATCCCGATGGCGTCCGTCATCGCCGACGTCTTCACTCGTGCGCCGCTCTACCTCTGAGCGCGGACGTCGTCCCTGTCGCCGGTCACCTCCAGGCCCCGGGCTCCAGACGGACCCGGGGCTTTCCGTTGCGCGCGGCGCGCGAGCGGCTACGGTCGCGCTCAAACGTCAGTCTCGGGGACTTCCCTCATGAACGCCTCACGCCGCCAGATCCTCCTCACCGCCGCCGCCGCCGGCCTCGCCTCGGCCGCGCCGCTCAGGGCGCTCGCCGCCGCCGGCCCCGTCGACGACGCCCGGCTGGCCGCCCTGCTCGACGCCTTCGTCGACGAGATCCTGCGCGAGAGTCCGCAGACCGCCACCGGTCTCGGTCTCGACAAGGGCAAGTACGCCGGCCTGAAGCGTCAGCTCAGCGACCGCTCGGCCGCCGGCCGCGCGCGGGAGATCGCGCTCTACAAGAGCCTCGGCCAGCGCCTGCGCGGCGTGCCGCGCGGCAGCCTCAAGGGCCGCGACCTGACGCTCTACGACACCGTGCTCTACGCCGTGGACCTCGGGGCCGAAGGGGGCCGGTTCGCCTATGGCCAGGACTATGCGAACCCCTATGTCGTCAGCCAGCAGGACGGCTCGGTGGCGAACACGCCCGAGTTCCTGAACGCCCAGCACCTGATCGAAACCCAGGCCGACGCCGAAGCCTACCTCGCGCGCCTCGAACAGCTCGGCCCACAGATCGACGCCGAGACCGCGCGCATGAACGCCGCCGCGGCCGAAGGCGTGATCCCGCCGACCTTCATCCTGGCCACCACCCTGAAGCAGCTCACCGACGCCCGCGCGCCTGAGGCCGGCGCTACGCGCCTCGTGGGCTCGCTGGTCGAGCGGACCAAGGCCAAGGGGATCGGCGGCGACTGGCAGGGCCGCGCCACGGCCCTTGTCGCCCAGAAGGTCTATCCGGCCATCGACCGCCAGATCGCGGCGGTGAAGGCGCTGCAGCCGAGGTCGACGAACGACGCCGGCGTCTGGAAGTTCAAGGACGGCGCCGACTATTACCGCTGGGCGCTGAAGTACAACACGACCACCGACCTCAGCCCTGCCGAGATCCACGAGATCGGCCTGCGCCAGGGCCGCGAGATCGACGCGATCATGGACGGCATCCTGAAGTCCCAGGGCCTGACGCAGGGCAGCGTCGGCGAGCGGATGAGCGCGCTGACCAAGGACCCGCGTTTCCTCTTCCCCAACACGGATGCGGGCAAGCAGCAGGTGGTGGCCTACATCCAGGGCAAGGTCGAGGAGAGCCGCAAGCTGATGCCGCAGCTCACCAAGCTCGACCTCAAGGCGCCGGTCGACGTGAAGCCGGTGCCCAAGGAGATCGAGGCGGGTGCGGCCCTCGGCTACATGAACTTCGCCGCCCTCGATGGCTCGCGGCCTGCGATCTACTACGTGAACCTGTCCGACACCGGGAACTGGCCGCGCTACACGCTGGCCAGCCTGACGATGCACGAGGCGCTGCCGGGCCATGCGTGGCAGGGCGCCTACCTCGCCGAGCGTCACGACCAGATCCACACCATCAGCTCGCTGATGGGCTTCGGCGCCTTCGCCGAGGGCTGGGCGCTCTACGCCGAGCAGATCGCCGACGAGGCCGGGCTCTACAAGGACGACCCGTTCGGCCGCCTGGGCTACCTGCAGGCGATCCGCTTCCGCTGCGCGCGTCTCGTGGTCGACACCGGGCTGCACGACAAGCGCTGGACCCGCGAGAAGGCGATCCAGGAACTGGCCGGCGCCACGGGTCGCTCGGTGGGCGCGGCGACCAGCGAGGTCGACCGCTACTGCGCGAGCCCCGGCCAGGCCTGCGCGTACAAGGTCGGGCACAACGAGATCGTCCGGTTGCGCGAGAAGGCCAAGGCGGCGCTCGGGCCGAAGTTCGACCTGCGCGACTACAACGATACCGTGGTGACGACCGGCGGCGCGCCGCTGGCGGTCCTGGAGACGGTGGTCGACCGCTACATCGCGGGCGCGAAGGCGTAAAATCCGTCGTCATCCCGGCCGCAGCGCAGCGGAGAGCCGGGACCCAGGGGCCGCCGCACTGCCGTTGGCCTGGGTCCCGGATAGCCGCTCACGCGGTTCCGGGATCACGGCTCTATTTCGGTAGGATTTCGAGCAGCTTGCGCACACAGGCGGCGGAGTTCTTCGCCGCCATCGCCTCCATCTCGGTGAAGGTCACCTGGCTTTCCTCGCCGGCCAGGTCCGAGAGCGTGCGTATCACGTAGAGGGGCGCGCCCCAGGCCTCGGCGACCTGGGCGACGGCGCCGCTCTCCATGTCGATGGCGTCGGCGCCGAGGCGGCCGCGTAGCTCGTCCCGCGTCCGGCCGCAGTTCAGGAAGTAGTCGGCGGTGGTGATGCCGCCCAGCTGCACGGGATGGCCCAGCGTCGGGGCCACCGCGTCCCGCAGGCGCTGCAGCGTCTGCCGGACCTCGGCGCCGACCGGCTCCAGCGCCGCCTCGGGCGCGCCGAACGGGATGACGCCCGACCGCGTGGCGGTGAAGCGGCCGGCGGTGACGATGCCGTAGTCGTGGATCGCCAGGCGGTCGGCCAGCAGCACCGCGCCCACCGCCAGCTCGGGATGCAGCCCGCCGGCGACGCCCGAGAAGATCAGGGTCGTCGCGCCGAACCGGTCCAGCAGCAGGGTGGCGGCGGACGCCGCATTGACCTTGCCCAGGCCGCTCCGGGCCAGCGCCAGGCCGTGACCGGCCCAGACCTGCGTCCCGCCGTGGGTCTCGGGAGTGACGTCCAGGTCGAGCACCGCGCGCAGGGCGGCGAGTTCTTCGGGCGTGGCGCAGAGGATGCCGATCATCGGCGGGCCTATAGCGCCTAGTCCAGGGTCCGGCGATAGCGGGCGACGGCGAGCGCGGTCACGACACAGACGAAGGCGATCAACGCGCCGTGCTCGCGCCACTGGTCGCCGAGGTCCTGGCCCTTCAGCAGCGAGCCGCGCACGACGCGCAGGAAGTGGGTGACCGGGATCACCTCGCCGATCGCCTGAGCCCAGGCCGGCATGCCGCGGAACGGGAACATGAAGCCCGAAAGCAGGATCGACGGCAGCAGGTAGAAGAAGCTCATCTGCATCGCCTGCAGCTGCGAGCGGGCCAGCGTCGAGATCAGGAAGCCCAGCGCCAGCGAGCCCACGATGAACAGCGTGACGCCCGACGCCAGCCCCGCCCAGCCACCGGCCATCGGCACGCCGAACAGCACCCGGGCCAGCACCAGGATGAGGGCCGTCTGAACGAGGCCCACCAGCACATACGGCGCGAGCTTGCCGGCCATCACCTCCAGCGGCTCCAGCGGCGTGGAGAGCAGGGTCTCCATCGTACCGCGCTCGGTCTCGCGGGTGACCGAGAGCGCCGTCATCATCACCAGCGTCATCGACAGGATGATGCCCAGAAGGCCCGGCACGATGTTGTAGGCGGTCACCGCCTCCGGATTGTAGCGGCGATGAACGACCACCTCGAACGGCGGGGCGGCCTGGCCGCGGGCGGCGAGCGCGCCCTTCAGGTCGTTGGCCAGCACGCGGTCGGGCAGGGCGGCGAGCGCCGCCACGGCGCCGCCGGTGGCTGAAGGGTCGGTGGCGTCGGCCTCGATCAGGATCTGCGCCTCGTCGCCGCGGGCGACGCGGCGGCTGAAGTCGCCGGGGATGGTCACCGCGAACTGCACGTCGCCCCGGCGGATCATGGCGTCCAGCTCGGCCGGGCTGCGGGCCTGGGCCACGAAGTCGAAGTAGCGGGAATTCTCCAGCCCCGCGATCAGCGAGCGGGCGTAGCGGCTGTCCTCTTGCACCAGCACGGCGGTCGGCAGGTGGCGTGGCTCGGTGTTGATCGCGTAGCCGAAGAGGGTGAGCTGCACGACCGGGATCATCAGCATCATGGCGTAGGTGATGCGGTCGCGGGTGAGCTGCTTGAACTCCTTGACCATCACGGCCGTGACCCGGCTCCAGGAGAGGCCGTTCATTGGAAGTTGTCCTGCGAGCGGCTCATCAACTGGATGAAGACGTCTTCCAGCGTGGCCGGGACCTCGGTCCAGCGATAGGGCTCGCCGCGCCAGGGCGCGATGGCGGCTTCCAGCGCCTGGCGGTCCTCGCCGCTGACGTGGATCGCGGCGCCGAACGGGGCCGCTGTCTCGACGCCTGGCCTTGCGGCCAGCTCGGCCGAGAGACGGTCCACGCCAGGCCCTTCGCCGTGGAAGGTGACGTGGCCCGAGGCGGCGATCACCTGGGCGGCCGTGCCGCGGGCGATCAGGCGACCGTAGCTGATGTAGGCGATCTCATGGCAGCGCTCGGCCTCGTCCATGTAGTGGGTGGAGACCAGCACCGTCAGCCCCTCGGCGGCCAGTGCATGGATCTCGTCCCAGAAGGTGCGTCGCGCCTTTGGATCGACCCCGGCGGTGGGTTCGTCCAGCAGCAGCAGCCGGGGCTCGTGCAGCGTGGCCGCGGCGAGCGCCAGCCGTTGCTTCCAGCCGCCCGACAGCGTGCCGGCCAGCTGCTTGCGCCGCGCCGCCAGGCCCAGCCGTTCCAGCGCCGCGTCGACCCGCTCGGCCCGGCGGTCCAGGCCATAGACCCGGGCGGTGAACTCCAGGTTCTCGGCGATGGTCAGATCCTCGTAGAGCGAGAACCGCTGGGTCATGTAGCCGGTACGCCGCTTCACCTGGTCGGCTTCGGCGATGATGTCGTAGCCCAGCGCCGTGCCCGAACCGCTGTCGGGGGTGAGCAGTCCGCACAGCATGCGGAGCGTCGTGGTCTTGCCCGAGCCGTTCGGTCCCAGGAAGCCGCAGATCCGGCCCTCTTCCAGCTGGAGAGCGACGTCCTGAACGACGTGCTTGGGGCCGAAGCTCTTGTTCAGGCCGTGGACGTCGATCGCCAAGGCGCCGTCCAGGGTCACGGCAGCGGCTCCACATCCACCGGCTGGCCCGGATTGAGACGCACGCTCGGCTGAGCCTCGACGAGATAGACGAGCCGGTCCCGCGCCTCGCGGCTGTAGATCACCGGCGGGGTGAACTCGGGCCTCGGGCTGACGTAGGCGATGCGGGCCGAAAGCCCTTTGGCGCAGCCGTCGCAGCCGAAGCGAACCGTGCGCCCGACACGGTAGGCCGCAAGCTCCCGCTCGGGCACGAAGAAGCGAACCTTGATGCGGGCGTCGGGCAGCAGCGACAGGATCGGCTGGTTCGCGGGCGCCCACTCGCCGGCCTGGAAGAACACGTCCTCGACGCGGGCGGCCTCCGGCGCGCGGGGCGCCACGTCCTGAAGCCTCGCCTCGGCTCCACCAACAGCCGCCTCGGCCTGAGCCACCCGGGCGTCGGCGGCGCGCACCTGGTCCTCGCGGGCGCCCAGCAGGGCGGCGTCCCTCTGCTTGCGCGCGGCCCGCACCTGGGCCTCGGCCGCCTGGGCCGCGGCGCGGGCGTCGTCGAGACGCGTGGGCGCATACCAGCCGCCGCGCACCAGGGGCTGGATGCGACGCAAGTCGGCCTGGGCGTCGCGGGCGCGCGCCTCGGCGGCGGCGATGTTGGCTTCGAACACAGCGAGCTCGGCGGGCCGCTGGCCCTTGCGGGCGTCCTGCGCCTGGGCGGCGGCGGCGGTCTCCTCGGCCAGCGCCTGGTCGCGGGCGGCGCGCAGCTGGGCCGGATCGACCACGAACAGCGCTTGGCCGGCCTTCACCTCCTGGCCGCGCGCCACGTGCATCGCGCTGACCGTGCCGGCCACCGGCGCAGCCAGGTACAGCGGCTCGCCTTCGATGTAGCCCGAGAGCGTACGGGCGGGCCGGAAGCGCGGGGCGAGCACCAGGGCGGCGACGATCGCCGCGCCGACCGCCAGCAGCACCAGCGGCAGGAGGCGGCGGCGTGTCATGTGAGCGCCCCCTCCGCCAACATGCCCGTCAGAAGGGTGTCCAGGTGCTGCTTCATCAGCGCCTGAAGGTCGAAGGGCTGGGCGCCCACCGGCACGAAGGTCTCGCGCCAGATGACGCCGACCAGCAGGGGCGAGATCAGCTGCAGGGCGAAGGCCCGCGGGTCGCCGGGCTTCACCTCGCCGCGGGCCTGCGCGGCCTCGATCGCCGCGCCGACCGCCTCGATGGCCTGGGAGACAAGGTCGTCGTGCCAGACGCGGGCGAGTTCCGGGAAGTTGCGGGCTTCGCCGATCACCATCTTCACGACGCCGCCGATGGGGGTGGTCTGCACCATGTTCGTCACATGTCCTGCCAGGCCGCGGATGAGGTCGGAGAAGGGGCCCGGATGGGCGGCGGCCATGGCCTTCACCTGGGCGAGGTTGGGGGCGACCATCTGGCCCACCACGGCGTGGAACAGATCCTCCTTGGTCTCGAAGTAGAGGTAGAGCGCGCCCTTTGAGACCCCGGCCCGGCGGGCGATCTCGTCGAGCTTGGCGGCGGCGAACCCCTTCTCGGCGAACACCGCCATGGCGGCGCGCACGATCTCTGCCGGCCGCTCTGCCTTGCGCCTCCGGAACTTGGGCTCGCCGGCCTCCATCATTCTTCCACCCTAATAACTGACCGGTCAGTTATTTACTCTCGCTGTGAGAGCTCTGCAAGTCGCGTTCGCTGAACGCCGGGCGACGGGGGTGGCGGGATGCCGCATCGCAAATGCTCGGAGGGCGCCCATTTTCCGCCCCGGTCCGACGTCAAAGACCGAACCGCTCGCCGCCTCGACGCGGCGTCCTTAAGAACCAACAGCCGATCCCGAAGCCCGGCGGCAGTCTGGGCGCGATCGGCGGCATCGGTGAGAACAAGGGGTCATCGCGATGACGCACGACTGGCGCGCGCGCCTTTCCGAACTGGCCAAGGACCGGCCGTTGCAGGTTGTCACGCTGGCCGCCGCGGTCGTCGCGACCGCCGCCGCCGCGGCGCCTGTCCGCACCGCCACCGGCCAACGCGCCGCCATCCTGACCGCGGTCGAGCAGGTTGTGGCTCCGGCGGTGAAGCCGGTCGAGATGGAACTGGTCTGGCAGGGCGCCGACGTCGACGGCGACGGCCAGTCCGACTTCGCCAATCCCACGGGCAACGAGCCTCGCGAGCACGACGCCTACGGCTCGGGTGAATTCGGCGCCCGCCGCGACGGCGGCTCGCGCCGCCACGAGGGCGTCGACTTCATCGCCGAGGCCGGCCAGACCGTCGTCGCTCCGATCTCCGGCTACGTCACCAAGATCGGCTACGCCTACGCCGGCGACGGCGACCTGAAGTTCGTCGAGATCAGCAATCCCGCGCTGAAGCTCGAGGCCCGCGCCTTCTACATCGCCCCGGACGTCCAGGTCGGTCAGACCGTTCGCGTGGGCCAGCCGATCGGCGAGGTGTACTCGCTCCAGCGCAAATATCCCGGCGGCATGACCGACCACGTGCATCTGGAGCTGATCGACAAGCGGGGCCGCCGGATCGACGCCACCAACGTCATCACCGCCTCCTACCAGGCCAAGGCCGACTTCAGCGCCGCGGACTAACGCGCGCGTTGACAGCTGGGGTTACAGGCGTAATCTCATCACCATGCTGCGTATCTCCCCCGCCGAGAGCCAGATCATGGCCGCGCTTTGGCAGGACGGCCCGATGTCGGCCGACGAGCTGGTGCGCAAGGTGGGCGAGCCCCAGGAATGGGGCGAGGCCACGGTCAAGACGCTGATCAACCGGCTGCTCAAGAAGAAGGCCCTGAAGTCCGAGCGGAGCGAGGGCCGCACGCGCTATCGCCCGCTGGTTTCGCGGGAATCCTATGTGACCTCCGAGAGCCAGGGGCTGCTGGACCGCCTTTTCGCAGGGCAGGTCGCCCCGCTGGTGGCCCATTTCGCCGAGCATCGGGCGCTGTCGGCCGACGATGTCGCCCGGCTCAAGCGCCTGATCGCGGAGCTGGAAGATGGCGATTGACCTTCTAGAGGCCCTGGCCCGCGCCAATGTCGCGGGCTCGCTCGTCCTTCTGCTTGTGATGCTGGTCCGCCGCCCGGCGCGGCGGCTGTTCGGGCCCCAGGCCGCCTATCTGCTGTGGGCGGCGCCCGTAGGCGCGGCCCTGCTCAGCCTCGCGCCCTGGCCGTTCGGCACGCCGTGGCCCGGCGCCGAGCAGATGACGCTCCGGCCGCTCGTCGAACAGGCCTGGGACCTGGAGGCGACGCTCGCCGCCTGGATGATCGGGGCGGCCGCCGCCCTGGCGCTGGCCTGGAAAGCTCAGGCGGCGTTCGAGCGTGACGCCCGCGCCGGCCGCGCCGGTCCCGCCGTCTCCGGCTTCCTGTCGCCCCGGGTGATCATGCCGGCCGCCGATCCCTACTCGGACGACGAGCGCCAGTTGATCCGCGCACACGAGCGCGAGCACGTCTCACGCGGCGATCCCAAGGCCAACGCCCTGGCCGCGGCCCTGCAGGTCGTCTTCTGGTTCAACCCGCTGGTCCACATCGGCGTGCGGCTGATGCGCGTCGACCAGGAGCTGGCCTGCGACGCCGCGGTGCTGAAGCGCTTTCCGAAGGCGCGTCGTGTCTATGCCGAGGCGCTCCTGAAGACCGAGCTTGCCCGCTCGCCCCTGCCGTTCGGCTGCCACTGGGGCAGCATCCATCCGCTGGAGGTGCGGCTGGCGGCGCTGAAGGGCGGCCATCGCCGCGACCTGGCGGGGCTCTGGACGGCGGTGGTCTTCACCCTCTGCGCCAGCACCCTGACCTGGGCCGCCAAGCCCGCCGTGCCGGATCCGCCGCCGCGGGGCCCGCCGGCCGACACCCAGCCCTCGATGTCGGTCCTGCTGCTGGACATCGAGCCGTCCACGGCGATCCGCTAAAGCTTCTCTGGGAGCACTGGGAACGCGCGCGAAACGAAGCGTGACCGAATCGCTGACTTGGTTCGATTCGGCTTTCGTTCCCTACGAGATATGGTGGTCGCCGCGCCCCTGGCCCACAAGGGTGGAGCTTGCGGCGATGCGACCCACAGGCTTTCGCCGCCGCTCGCCCACCACCGCGCCTTGACGTCGAAGGGCGCCTTCCTCTATATCGCCCGCTCCCCGCGCGGCCGCCCGGCGTTCGCGTGTCCTGAAGTTTTTCCGCGAAGGTTATTTTCGCCATGTCGCGCCGCTGCGAAATCACGGGTGTTGGTCCGATGGTCGGCCACAACGTGAGCCACTCGAACATCAAGACCAAGCGCCGGTTCATGCCGAACCTGACCAAGGCCACCGTTCAGTCGGAAGCCCTGGGCCAGAACGTGACCCTGCGCATCACCAATGCGGCGCTCCGCACGGTGGACAACAAGGGCGGCCTCGACGCCGTCCTGCTGAAGGCCCGCGATGAGGTGCTGTCGCCCCGCGCCCTGAAGCTGAAGCGCCAGATCAAGGCCAAGATCGCCGAGACCGCGGCGGCCTAAGAGCCTGACACAAGGTGTCGTTCCGGAAAGGGCCGCCCCTCGGGGCGGCCTTTTCTTTTTCAGCGCGGCGCTTGCCAGTCGAACGCGAGCAGCAGAGTGCGCTGGTCGGTCGGGCGACCGTCGTAGCTTCCGAAGTTGTCGTCGGAGACGAGGTAGAATCGCACCCGGCCGCCGCCTTGCGGGACCGCGGCGACCCCTTCCAGGTTGTCCACCGTCAGCGGCCGGCGAATCTCCAGAGAATCGATCGTGCGGCCGGCGCGGTCGGTGAGCCGCAGCCGCACGATGTTGCCGGTCAGGGGCGAAAAGCTGCGGAACAGGTAGGCGCGGCCGCCGCCGGGCAGGGCATCCATGGCCACCAGCTCGGAGCCTTCGACGTCGACGCGGCCATCGGGCAGGCACGCCGCCGACAGCCGGCACAGGAACAGCTCGCCGGTGTTCTCCAGCCCCACCCGATAGGCGTCCTGCCCGGCCTCGGGCGCGGCCATGGCCGCCTCCATGCCCTTGTTATGCCGGAAGCTGGTCTGCGGCATGGGCGCGGGCCTGGGCAGGCCGCCGCCGGCCGGGAAGGCCAGCACCCGGTCGTGTTGCTCGAAGGTGACCACCAGCGTCCCGTCGGCCAGCCGGGCGATGCCTTCCGAGTCGTATTCCGCCTGGCCGCCGGCGTAGAGGTCGGCGCCGGTGACCTCCTTCAGGGCCGAGATCCGCGCGTCGGTGAGGCCGGCCAGCCGGCCCTGGGCGTCCAGCACCAGCCGCGCCTCCAGCAGGTCGGACTGGTCGCCGATCGCCGTCAGCCGCCCGTCCGGCGTGATCTTCAGGTCCGATAGCCCGCCCAGGCGCGAGGTCTGCTGCGAGGTGAGCGAGACGCCGCCCGCGTAGGTGAAGTTTCCGATCTGCGTCCGCGCGGGGTCCGTGGGATCCAGCGGGACGGGCAGGGCGTCGACGACGATGGCGGAGCCGTACGCGACCGGGCCGGGCGGCAGGACGGCGGGCGGACCGCCGGCGCAGCCCGCCAGCAGCAGGACGGCGGAAAGCGCCGCCAGCCGCCTCAAGCGGTCGCCCTCCGTACTTCCTTGAACGTGGAACGGCGCGGACCGCCGCCTTGCGGACCTTGCGTCGACGGCGGCGGCTGCAGCAGCCCGGCCGTCTTGCGGTTCATCGCCCGCGGCTCCTCCTCGAACAGCTCGGCCAGCTGCTCGACCATGGCGCCGGCCAGCTGCTCCACGTCGACGATGGTGACGGCGCGGCGGTAGTAGCGGGTCACGTCGTGGCCGATGCCGATGGCGATCAGCTGCACCGGGCTTTTCGTCTCGATCTCGGTGATCACCTCGCGCAGGTGCCGCTCGAGGTAGTGGCCCGAGTTCACCGACAGGGTGGAGTCGTCCACCGGCGCGCCGTCCGAGATCACCACCAGGATGCGGCGCTGCTCGGGCCGGCCGATCAGGCGCTGGTGCGCCCACATCAGGGCCTCGCCGTCGATGTTCTCCTTCAGCAGCCCTTCGCGCATCATCAGGCCGAGGTTGCGCCGGGCGCGCCGCCAGGGCGCGTCGGCCGCCTTGTAGATGATGTGGCGCAGGTCGTTGAGCCGGCCAGGCTGGGCGGGCTTGCCGGCCTTCAGCCAGTCCTCGCGCGATGAGCCGCCCTTCCAGGCGCGCGTGGTGAAGCCCAGGATCTCGGTCTTCACGTTGCAGCGCTCGAGCGTCCTGGCCAGGATGTCGGCGCAGACGGCGGCCACCATGATCGGCCGACCGCGCATCGAGCCCGAATTGTCGATCAGGATGGTGACCACCGTGTCCCGGAACTCGGTGTCCTCCTCTTCCTTGAAGGACAGCGGCGCCGTGGGGTCGATGATCACCCGGGTGAGGCGGGCGACGTCGAGGACGCCTTCCTCCAGGTCGAAGGTCCAGGAGCGGTTCTGCTGGGCCAGCAGCTTGCGCTGCAGGCGATTGGCCAGCCTGGAGACCACGTTCGAGACGGACGCCAGCTGCTGGTCGAGGTAGGCGCGCAGACGCGTCAGCTCCTCGCCGTCGCACAGCTCCTCGGCGGCGACGATCTCGTCGTGCTCGGTGGTGAAGACCTTGTAGGTGACCGCGCGGTTGTCGCCCGACGGATCGGGACGCGCCGGCTGGTCGCCTTCGCCCATCTCCGGAGGCTCCTCCGCGTCCTGCGCGTCGGGATCCTCCTGCGCCTCCATCATCTGGCTGTCGGCGTCTTCGGCCTCGCGGCTCTGGGAATGGTCCTCGTCCATGGCCGACTGCTGCGGGCTCTGGCTCTCGCCGTCGCCCTCGTCGTCGTTGTCGGAGGCGTCGGGTTCGCCTTCGTCCTCGCCCTCTTCCTGATCGTCGTCCTGCTCGGGCATGTCCGACAGGTCGTCGCCCATCTTCAGGTCCCGGATGATGGTGCGCGCGATCCTGGCGAACGCCTGCTGGTCGTCCAGGGCCGCGGCCAGACGGTCGAGGTCGGCTCCGGCCTTCTCCTCGATCTCGGCTCGGAACATGTCGACCAGCGGCTTGGCGCTGGGCGGCGGCGGCTGGCCCGTCAGCCGCTCGCGCGCCATCAGCGCGACCACCTCGGCCATTGGGGGGTTGGCCAGCGCCTCCACCTGATTGAACAGCCGCCGCGACCAGGCCTGCTCCATCACCGCGGTCAGGTTCTCGCGCACCCCGCCCATGGCGTTGCTGCCGATCGCCTCGATGCGAGCCTGCTCCAGGCCGTCGTACATCGGCTGGGCCAGCGCGGTCTGCGGGCGCGAGCGGGCGTGGGTGGACGCGTCGTGGTGGGCGATACGCAGCGCCATCTGGTCGGCCAGGCCCCGGATGCGGGCGGCCTCGGCCGGGTTCAGGTCGCGCGGCGGATGCGGCAGCACCGCCCGGTTGCCTTGCAGCTGCGGGCCCTCGCCGGAATAGACGATCTCCAGGTCCGGCGTCTCCGCCAGCGATCGCGCGGCGTGGGCCAGCGCGCGCTTGAACGGCTCCAGGGGGCTTTCCGGGGTCTTCGCCATCGCGTCCGTCTTAGATCAGGGCTGACGCGACGCGAAACAAGGAAGTTCGCCAAAGGTGGCGGAACATCCAAGGCCAAGCCGTGTTCTCAGCGGCGAGCCGTGTCGTGGCTCAAGTCCTGAGGAGAGAGAGCCATGCTTCGCTGGGCTCTGATCTTCGCGGTGGTCGCCATCGTGGCGGCCGTGCTCGGCTTCGGCGGCATCGCCGGCGCCGCGGCCGGCATCGCGAAGTTCCTGTTCTTCCTGTTCGTGGTGGGCTTCGTGCTCTTCCTGGTGCTCGGCCTCATGGCCGGCCGGAAGTTGACGCGCTAGCCGCCGCGCATCCGCGGAAGAAAGAGCGCCCGCCTCCCCACGGAGGCGGGCGTTTTCTGTTCTGGATCCCGGATCGGGCTACGCCGTCCGGGATGAGTCGCTACACGCTCATTTGCGCGCGAGGTAGGCCTTCGACTGCTGGTCGACCACGTCCACCAGGTTGCCCATGGCGATGTTGGCGTCGATGAGGTGCAGGCCCCAGTCCTTCAGGATCATGTTCCCCGTGCCCACGTCGCCGTTGATCTCGTCGGTGCGCGGGTCGGTCGGATCGGCGTTGATCCGCGCCGATAGGTAGTTGAAGCCGTCCTTCGACACGCACTCGCCGCTGATCAGGCCGGGCAGGGCGACGAACGGCGTCGTCGGGTTCGCCTTGCCCTTCACCCAGGTGGGCGTGGCGCCGGACGAGCTGGCGATGTTCGCCCCGTTCGACAGGTAGGCCTTCAGCTCGCCCTTGCCGCCGCCCAGCGCCCCCGGGTTGGTGCAGGCCGCGGCCATGCCCGGCTGCTGGACCTTGCCGAACCGGCTGTTGGCCGGCGGCGGGGAGGTCTCGCGGAAGGTCACGTAGCTGATCGCGCAGCCGGTCTGCGTCGCCGACTTGCAGAGCGGGATGGTCTTGAACTGGCCCACGTCCTTGCCGGCCTCCACCGGCAGGTTCGAGCCTAGGATCAGGGCCGAGACCAGCTGCTTCTGGATCGGCTTGCCCTCGACCTCGGCCGGGATCATCCGCTGCAGCACGCCCGAGCCCTGGGAGTGACCGATCAGGACCACGCCGCGTCCCTTGTTCTCGTGCGTCAGGTAGTGGTTCCAGGCGTCGACCACGTCCTGATAGCCGGTCTGACGCACGGCGGGGTCGGTGGAGCCGGGCAGCGGCTGGCCGGTCATCATCGCGCGCAGGCCGGCCAGCGTGAACTGCCGGTACATCGGCGCGAAGATCCGGCACTTGGAGCCGAAGCGGGCCAGCTGCTGCTTCACGACGTTCAGCTCGGCGGGGTCCGCCTTCAGGTCGGACAGCACGCCCGGATCGGTCGACACGGTCGGATAGACGTAGAAGCAGTCGATCGGCGCCTTCGGATCGGCCTTGAATTGCTCGACCCGGCTCGTGCCGTCGGCATTGATGATGGTGGTGGTGAGATCGACCGAGCAGGCGTCGTTCGTCTTGCCGGGATAGCAGAGCCAGTTGGTCTTGTCGGCGTAGTCGGCGCGCGCCGGCGCAGCCGTCTGGGCCTGGGCCGACCCTGCAGCCAGCATGAGTCCCACGCCGAGCGCCGCTGCGCTCACGAGCGTCCTGATCACTTGGAAGTCCTCCCCAGAACCGATTGCTTTTCGAAGAATGGGTTTGAAGATGGCGTTGCGCTGAAGCGCCGTCTAGTCCTCATCGGCCGTGTCGGCCGCGAGGAATAGGCCCTGCTCAGCCGCCATGCTATGAGTTGATGGCGAAGCGGCCCGCAAGATGCTTGCGGGCCGCCCCTCCCGTGTAGAGCTAAGCTTCGAAACCTCTCCCGATCGTCTGTGGCGCAGGCGATCGGGCTGTCTCTCTGTAGAAGCGGGCGCGCAGCGGGTTTAAAGCCCTTAGCCCACCTTTCACTCTACGCAGTTTCGCGACGGTGCTTTCGCATTCGTCGCAACCTCAGAATTCTTCGTCGAGCGCCACCTCTTGGACTGCTGAAACGTCACCAAGGGCTGGCGGAGCGACATCAAGCGCCAGAAGCTGCAAGCGCGTGACAAGCCCAGTCAGATCGTAGCCTTGCATAGTCTCGCCGTTCTCAGTCGGAACGAGTGCCCGGCGCACCAGCCCCTTGCCCTGCAACGACGCCAAAGCGCGCTGCACCGACCGCTCGTCGACACCCATCCGGGTGGCAAGAACGGACACTCTCGGCCGAGGCCAGTAGCTCGACCGCCACCAAAAGCTCAGCAACTGCAGCACTAGGTTCAACTCGCGCGCAGTAATCCCTAAGCGCGCCTGATTCCTCAGCAGCACCTCCGGAACGACGGTGAATCCCCCGTTGAGCGCCGCTCCCCACCGTTCGGCGGCCCTTTCGCGGCCTGAGCCTGGCTGAATGGGAAGTGGCGTCTGCATTGGATCTCGCTGTGCGTTGATCGACCAAATCGCAAAACTCAAAACCGATGTAAAGAACATATGTTTCTATGGGTGACAGAAACGTCGGCATTTCTACCGCTTATCGAAAAATGTGGTGTGTTAGCGCTAAGCCACCCGCACCCGCGCCGTGCTTTCCGGCAGGTCCTGGCCGAAGGCGCGCTGGTAGAACTCGGCGACGGTGCCGCGCTCCAGCTCGTCGCACTTGTTCAGGAAGGTCATCCGGAAGGCGAGGCCGATGTCGCCGCCAAAGATCTCGGCGTTCTGGGCCCAGGTGATCACCGTCCGCGGGCTCATGACCGTCGAGATGTCGCCGTTCATGAAGGCGTTCCGGGTCATGTCGGCCACGCGGACCATGGCGGCGATGGTGCGCTTGCCCTCGGCGTTGTCGTAGTTCGGCGTCTTGGCCAGCACGATCGCCGCCTCCACCTCGTGGCTGAGGTAGTTCAGCGTGGTGACGATCGACCAGCGGTCCATCTGGCCTTGGTTGATCTGCTGGGTGCCGTGATAGAGGCCCGTCGTGTCGCCGAGGCCGATGGTGTTGGTCGTCGAGAACAGCCGGAAGTGCGGGTTCGGGCGGATGACGCGGTTCTGGTCCAGCAGGGTCAGCTTGCCCTGCGCCTCCAGCACGCGCTGGATCACGAACATCACGTCGGGGCGGCCGGCGTCATACTCGTCGAACACCAGCGCGATCGGCCGCTGGATGGCCCACGGCAGGATGCCTTCGCGGAACTCGGTGACCTGCTTGCCTTCCTTCAGGACGATGGCGTCCTTGCCGACCAGGTCGATGCGGCTGACGTGGCTGTCCAGGTTCACCCGGATCAGCGGCCAGTTCAGCCGCGCCGCCACCTGCTCGATGTGCGTCGACTTGCCGGTGCCGTGATAGCCCTGGACCATCACCCGGCGGTCGAAGGCGAAGCCGGCCAGGATGGCGCGCGTGGTCTCGGGATCGAAGCGGTAGGCCTCGTCGAGGTCCGGGACGTGCGGGTCGCGTTCCGAGAACGCCGGAACCTGCATGTCGAAGTCGACGCCGAACGTCTCGCGGGCGTTCACCGTCTTGTCCGGGACCAGGGAGATCAGCTTGTCTTCGGTGGTGTCGAAAGCGGCCATGGCAGCCGATTACTCGCTTGCCCGGGCGGAAGCAAACGGGTGTTTGTAGGCGCGGGCGCGCCCGGTTCGGAGGTCGCGCCCGGGAGGTCGTCATGCGAGCCGAGGCCGCGCGGGACTACCGCATCATTTCCGTCGCGCCGGAGCCGTCGGGCTTCGGCGCCGAGATCACCGGCGTCGACCTGTCGCGGCCGCTGGAAGCCGAGGCGCTGGCCGAGGTGAAGCGCGCCTGGGCCGACCATGCCGTGGTGGCCTTCCCCGACCAGCCGCTGGGCCTGGAAGCGCTGGAGGCCTTCACGCTGCAGATCGGGCCGTTCGGCGAGGACCCCTTCATCAAGCCGATGCCTGGCCATCCGAACGTCCTGGAGCTGCGCCGCGAGGCAAACGAGAAGGCCACAAACTTCGGGGCCGGCTGGCATTCCGACTGGAGCTTCCAGCCCGAGCCGCCGGCCGCCACCATCCTGCGCTCCGAGGTCGTCCCACCGGTCGGCGGCGACACCCTGTTCTGCAACGCTGCGCGGGCCTGGGCGGCGCTGTCGCCCGCGTTCCAGGCGATGATCGAGGGCCTGCGCGCTGTCCACTCGGCGACCCGCGCCTACGGGACCAAGGGCGTCTTCGCCCGCGAGACCGAGGCCCGCACCATGGAGATCATCGTCTCCCCCGAGGCCGACAAGAGCCTGACCCACCCGCTGGTCCGCACCCATCCGGTCACCGGCCGCAAGGCGCTCTACGTCTCGCCCGTCTATACAACCGGGATCGAGGGGCTGACGGTCGAGGAGAGCCAGGCGATCCTCGGCTTCATCTTCAAGCACATGGTCCAGGACGACTTCGTCTACCGCCACCGCTGGCGACCGGGCATGGTGCTGATGTGGGACAACCGCTGCACCGCGCACTTCGCCGAAGGCGGCTACGACGGCCACCTCCGCGTCATGCACCGCACGACGGTCGCGGGCGAGCGGCCTGTTTGAACGCCGTCTACATGATGGCGAGCGGACAGCACGGCACGCTCTACATCGGCGTGACGAGCGACTTGTTGCTGCGGGTGTCCCAGCATCGCGAAGGAACGCTCGGCGGATTCACCGCCCGCTACGGCGTAAAGCGGCTCGTCTGGTTCGAGCGGCACGAGGACATCGCCAGCGCCATCCGTCGCGAGAAGTCGCTTAAGAAGTATAAGCGCGAGTGGAAGGTAAACCTGATCGAGCGCGAGAACCCGAAGTGGGAGGACCTGTATCCGCCATTCTTCGTGGAAGACGGGCCGCTCTCGCACCTACAGCCGCCCGAGCGACACCTCTAAGCAACTCGCTCGTCATGGCCGGGCTTGTCCCGGCCACCCAGAAGCACCGATCTGTCCGGAAAGGTGCGGGCGGCAGACGCCACGCGACCTGAGCTCCGGCCCGCGTATCTGGGTGGCCGGGACAAGCCCGGCCATGACGATCATGGGGAGGAGAGCTAATCCTCGTGCTGGGCGCGGGTCGCCGACAAGCCCACCAAGCTCAGCACAGCCGCCGCCACGAGGTAGACGCCGACCAGCCCCAGCCCGCCGCGGTCGGCGAGCGCCTGGGCTGCGATGGGGGCGAGGCCGCCTCCGATGATGCCGCCGAGGTTGAAGGCGATGGACGCCCCCGAGTAGCGCACGCGCGGCGGGAACAGGCTGGGCAGATAGGCGCCCAGCGGGCCGTAGACGAAGCCCATGGCCAGCAGCGCCAGCGACAGCCACACCCAGATCAGGCCCAGCGAGCCTGCGCCCATCAGCGGCCCCATCAGCGCGCCGATGACGATCGTGCCGACGCACCCGGCGATCAGCACCAGGCGCGGGTTCGCCTTGTCCGACCACCAGCCGGCCAGCACGATGCCCAGCGCCAGGAACAGGATCGCGCCCAGCTGGACGCCGAGGAACGCCTCGCGGCTGTAGCCCAGGGTCGAGACGCCGTAGCCCAGCGCAAAGGCCGTCGCGAGGTAGAAGATCGCGAAGCAGGCCACGACCGCGAACGTCCCGCCGATCAGCGCGCCCGGGTGCCGCCGGATCACCTCGGCCATCGGCACGTGGGCGGGCGGCGCCTCCTTGAGCGCCTTCTCGAAGGCCGGCGTCTCGGTGAGCTTCAGGCGGATCCAGAGGCCGAGGATCACCAGCACCGCGCTGAACAGGAACGGCAGCCGCCAGCCCCAGGCCTGGAAGGCGTCTGCCGGCAGCGTCAGGCCGAGGATCAGGAACAGCCCGTTGGCGGCGATGAAGCCCACCGGCGCGCCCAGCTGCGGGAACATGCCGAAGCGGGCGCGCCAGCCGGGCGGGGCGTTCTCCACCGCCAGCAGCGCCGCGCCGCCCCACTCGCCGCCGAGCCCGAAGCCCTGGCCGAAGCGCAGCAGGCAGAGCAGGGCGGGCGCGATCCAGCCGGCCACCGCATAGGTCGGCAGGAAGGCGATCAGCAGGGTCGACAGGCCCATGGTCAGCAGCGAGGCGACCAGCGTCGACTTCCGCCCGATCCGGTCGCCGAAGTGGCCGAAGAACGCCGCGCCCACCGGCCGGGCGAAGAAGGCCACCGCGAACGTGGCGTAGCTGCTCATCAGCTGGGCCGACGGCGAGGCGGACGGGAAGAACAGGTGCGGGAACACCAGCGAGGCGGCCGTCGCGTAGATGTAGAAGTCGTAGAACTCGACCGCCGTGCCGACGAGGCTGGCGGTGAGCACGCGGCGGGTCGAGTTGGCGGCGCTCACGATGGTCTCCCCCTGATCCGTCCGGCTTCGCCTCCGCAGGCGGAGAGGTCAAGCCGCATGGCGCGGCGCGGCGTTTCCGGCTAGCCAGGGGGCCATGAGCGACGTCGAACCGTTCTACGCCATTTCGATCAGCGGCCTGGCCCAGCAGCTGAAGGCCGAGGGCCGCTCCATCATCCACATGGAGTTCGGCCAGCCGTCGACCGGCGCGCCGAAGGAAGCCATCGACCGGGCGCATGCCGTGCTCGACGCCGACGCCATGGGCTACTGGCAGAGCGCGCCGCTGAAGGACCGCATCTGCCGCCACTACGCCGAGACATATGGCGTCACGATCACCCCCGCCCAGATCACGCTCACCTGCGGCGCCTCGCCGGCCCTGGTGCTGGCGCTGTCGGCCACCTTCAAGCCGGGCGACGTGATCGCCATGGCCAGGCCCGGCTATGTCGCCTACCGCAACACCGTCCGCGCGCTGCGGATGACGGCGCTCGAGCTGCCCTGCGGCCACGACACCCGCTTCCAGCTGACCGCGCAGATGCTCGCCGCCATCGAGCCCGCGCCGGCCGGCGTCATCCTCGCCAGCCCCGCCAATCCCACCGGCACGGTCATTCCCGGCGAGGAACTGGAGGCCATCGCCCGGGTCTGCCGCGCGCGCGGCATCCGCATCGTCTCCGACGAGATCTACCATGGCCTCAGCTACGCCGAGCCGACGCACTCGATGCTCGAGTTCGAGCCCGAGGCGATCATCGTCAACAGCTTCTCGAAGTACTTCAGCATGGCCGGCTGGCGGCTCGGCTGGCTGGTCGTCCCCAACGCCGAGGCCGCCCGCGCGCTGGCCTACATGGGCGCCCTGTTCCTCACCGCCCCCTCGCTCGCCCAGCACGCCGGCCTCGTGGCCATGGACTGCCGCGACGAGCTCGAGGGCCACGTCGCCACCTACCGCCGCAACCGCGAGCTGCTGCTGGCGGCGCTGCCCGAACTCGGCCTCGACGAGATCGCCCCGCCCGACGGCGCCTTCTACATCTGGGCTGACGTGGGCGAGCTCACCGACGACAGCCTCGGCTTCTGCAGGCAGCTGCTGCAGGACACCGGCGTCGCCACCGCGCCCGGCATCGACTTCGACCCCGTGGAGGGCCGCCACTTCATTCGCCTGAGCTTCGCCGTCTCGACACCCGAGATCGAGGAGGCGATCCGCCGGATGATCCCCTGGTTCGCCGCGCGCCGGGCCGCCGCGCGGGCGGCTTGACGAGGCCGCCCAGCTAACGCTGGATCTGTCGCACGAAGCGCCAGCTCGCCTGCTTCCGCTCGATCTCGAACCAGGCGTGGTCGCCCTCGAAAGCCGGCACCTCGTCCGGGCGGAACCACTTCCACGGCCCCCGCACGCGCCCCGGCCGCACGAACAGCGCCAGGGTCTGGGCGCCCTCCGCCTCGGGGCCCTTCAGCCGTTCGATCTTGTAGGTGTAGGTCGGCATCGGGACGCTCCTTCTGAACGGAAGGTGCGAACATAAAGAGAACATCGGCGCGAGAGTCAGCACCTGCCGGTTGCGAATCCACAGTTCGATTCGCCGCTGTGCGCGTTCTCCCCGCATGACCGCGGACGCTCCGGAGCGCACGGCCGACGGCCGCTACATCGTCGTCCGAGGCCGCCTGTGGCGCGCGGCCAACCCGAACCTCCCGCCCGAGACCCTCGGCGCGCTTGTCCATGACTTGATGCGGGCCCGCCGCGATGTCCGCGCGGCGCTGGCCGCGGAAGACGCCGATGCCCTCGCCGACGCCCGCCGCCGCGTCCACGCCGCCAAGGTGGCGCTGGGCGAACGCGGGCCGGTCTGGTGGACCGACGGCGCGCCGGACCTCAACCGCCGCCTCGTGAAGAACACACCGTACGCCACCCGGGCTTGACGGCGGGCCGGCCGCCGGCCGATATTCACCCTCAGAGGTGAATATCGTGGATGAGGCGCTCGACAGCACCCTGGCGGCCATCGCTGACCCGACGCGCCGGGCCATCCTGGCCCGGCTGGCGAGCGGCGAGGCGCGGGTCACCGACGTGGCCCGCCCGTTCCCGATCAGCCTGAACTCGGTTTCCAAGCACATCCGGATGCTGGAGCTTGCCGGGCTGGTTACCCGGCGGGTCGAGGGGCGCGAACACTTCCTGGCGCTCGATCCGAAGCCGCTCGACGACGCGGCCCAGTGGATCGACCAGCAGCGCCGCCTCTGGAGCCGGACGCTGAACGAACTGGAGAAGGTGCTGAACGATGCCTAGCGTGACCGTCACCCACCGCTACCGCCACCCGCCCGAGAAGGTGTTCGACGCCTGGCTCGACCCGCTGCTCGCACGACGCTTCCTGTTCACCACCGAGACGGGCGAGGTCGTGCGGTGCGACATCGATGCGAGGGTAGGCGGCCGCTACACGATCACCGACCGCCGGCCGCCAGACGACGCGCACATGCCGGGCGGCGGCGACATCGTCCACGTGGGCGAATACCTGGAGATCGACCGGCCGAGGCGGCTGGTCTTCACCTTCGGCGTGCCGCAGTTCGAACCCGGCTTCACCCGGGTCACGGTGGAGATCGCGCCCGATGCAGACGGCTGCCTGCTCACGCTCACCAACGACGACGTCCCGGCCGAATGGACCGACAGCAACCGCGGCGGCTGGACGATGATCCTCAGCTCTCTGGAGCGGGCGCTGGGCTAGGGCTGCGGCGCCTTTGCCCACCACCCAGGGCGGCCCGCCGCGCAGGCGGCGACATCGTCGATCACGCCGGGAAAGCCGTCGCCTTCCTCCAGGACAGCCTCGGCCAAGACCTTCCCGTCGACGCGAAGCTGCAGCGTTCGGGTGCTGCGCAACAGGGCAAGTTGCGCGTCGGTCAGCACGTTCTCGGTGACGAGATAGCCCGGCTGCTCGTAGTGCGGCGTGAATAGGAAGCTGCCCTGATCTGTGACGATCTCGCCGCGCCGCCCGCGTGGCAGCTTCCGGTCGCCCGGTTCGCCGACGGCGACAGCCAGCCCACCCTGATGCAGGAGCTGGAGCATCCGCCCGCCCTCGAGCTCGGCCTGAGCCACGCAAACGTCCTTGTCGGGGAACATCCACCACACGCCCGCCGAATGCAGCACGGGCTCAGGAGGCTCGGCGGCGGTCTGAGCGGCCGATAAGGATGGAACCGCCGTCGCCAACAGCGCCACAGCCAAGCACATGCGCAACATCGCGGCCCCCCAGGTCGACGCGGAAGCTTAGCTTTGCCGTCTCAGGGCTGTAAAGAACACACTACGAACTTTGGCTGCCTGATGACGGTGGGCAGAGGAACTCCGCCACCTGCTCGATGGCCTCGACCAGCGTCACGCGCTGCAGCTCGACGCCCTCGGGCAGGCCGCTGAACAGCCGCGTCGGCGCGGCGGCGTCCAGCATGACGAAGACGCCCTTGTCGTCGCCCCGGCGGATCAGCCGGCCGAAGGCCTGGGCGATGCGGCCCCGCGCGATGGCGTCGTCGTAGCTCTTGTTGCCGAAGCGCGTGCGCCGGGCCTTGTGCAGGATGTCGGGCCTGGGCCACGGCACGCGGTCGAAGACCAGCAGGCGCAAGCTGCGGCCCGGCACGTCCACCCCGTCGCGCACCGCGTCCGTGCCCAGAAGGCAGGCGTCCTGCTCGGCGCGGAAGATGTCCACCAGCGCGCCGACCTCCAGCGGATCGACGTGCTGGGCGTAGAGGGCGAGGCCCTTGTCGGCGAGCGGCCCCGCGATCTTCTCGTGCACCGCCTTCAGCCGGCGGATGGCGGTGAACAGGCCAAGGCCCCCGCCGCCGGCCGCCAGGAACAGCTCGCGCATGGCGGCGGCCACCTGGCGCGCGTCCTCGCGGCTGACATCCGTGACCACCAGGGCCTTGGCGTTGGACGCGTAGTCGAACGGCGAGGCCAGCTTCAGGGTCTTCGGCCGGTCGGGCAGCCGCGCCGCGCCGGTCCGCATCTCGGCCAGCGCGAAGGGATCGTCCAGCGTCGGGTCGGCCAGGGTCGCCGAGGTCACCAGCACCCCGTGGGCCGGCTTGATGACGGCGTTGGTCAGGGGCTCGGTCGGGTCCACCCAGTGCCGGCGGCAGGCGGCGTCCACCACCCGGCCGTACAGGAAGGTGGCGTCGAACCAGTCGACGAAGTCCGGGTCGTCCTCGGCGTCCTCGTCGATGGCGCGCAGCATTGAGCGCCAGGCCGGCAGGGTCATCCGCGCGCGCCGGTCGAGCCCGCGCAGCGCCCCTTCGATCCGCGCCCGCTCCGAGCCGCCCAGCGTCGCGGACTCCTCGTCCAGCAGGTCCTCCAGCGCCCGCGCCAGCGCCAGCAGCGGCGCCTCCACGCGGGCCAGCGCGGCGGCCGCCTCGCGGGCGTTGGCGCGCACCAGGTCGAGCGCCGGCCGGGCGGCGCATTCCATGCCGATTTCCGAGCTCTGCGCCCGGGCCCGGAGCTGCTCCAGCACGGCCACCAGGAAGGCCTCGATCGGGCCGATCGGGTTCACCTCGCCGTTGGGCGGCGCGATCCGCCCCGACCAGCCTTCGCCGGGCAGGGCGCTCGCCGCATGCACCGCGTCCTGCAGCGTCTGCCGCGCGCCGTCGCGGTCGCCCAGGATGTCGGACAGCCGCGCCTCGAGCCCGCGCCCCCGCCGCCCACGACCCTCCGGCCCGCGGATCCAGCGGCGCATCTCGGCCGCCTCGGCCCCAGAGAGCGCGGCCGAAAATGCGCTGTCGGCGGCGTCGAACAGGTGGTGGCCTTCGTCGAAGACGATGCGCTTCAGCTGGCTGGTCTCGTTGTCGGCCTTGGAGCCCCGCGCCGCGCGCGCCCCGTCGAAGGCGGCCTGGGTCAGCACCAGGGCGTGGTTGGCGATGACGATGTCGGCCCGCCGCGAACCGCGGATCGCCTTCTCGACGAAACAGGCGCGATAGTGCTGGCAGCCGGCGTGGATGCATTCGCCGCGCCGGTCCACCAGGTTGCCGGCGCTGGCCTGGGCGGCGGGCGCGACGGCGAACAGGGTCGGCAGCCAGGCCGGGAAGTCTCCGCCGGTCATGTCGCCGTCGCGGGTGGCCCTGGCCCAGCGGGCGGCCAGCGCCATGCCCACCAGGTCGGCCCCGCCCAGCTGGGCGGTGTTGGCCTGCTCCTGGAAGTTCAGCAGGCAGAGGTAGTTCTCGCGGCCCTTGCGGACGACCGCCTTCTTCGCCCGCGTCTTCTCGTCCTGGAAGATGGACCGGCTCTCGCGCTCGATCTGACGCTGCAGCGCCCGCGTATAGGTCGAGACCCAGACCGCCGGGCCGTTGGCCTCGGCCCACAGCGAGGCGGGCGCCAGATAGGCCAGGGTCTTGCCGATGCCGGTGCCGGCCTCGGCCAGCATCATACGCGGCTCGCCCTCCCGCTCGCGCGGCTGGAAGGCGAAGGCGGCCTCGGTCGCGAGCTCGGCCTGGGCCGGGCGGGGTTCATCGAGCCCGGAGCGCTCCAGCAGCGTCTTCAGCCGGTCGGCGGCCGCGGTGGGATCGAGCGGCTTGGAGCCCGCCTCGCCGGGCGGCGCCTCGGCCTCCCACTCGGTGAGCCGCATCCAGACGTCGAGCCCAGACGATCGGAACTGGTTGCCGGCCGGGACCGAGCGCAGCGCGCCGATCACCGCCGAGCCCCACGGCCAGCCGGCCCGCGCCAGCGTCTCGGCGACGGCCAGCGCCTCCTCGCGGGAGGGCTCCGGCGCCATCGCCAGCTCGGCCAGCAGCAGGCGGCAGGACTCGCGCAGGCTCACCGCCTGCGCCTCCGCCCCCTTCGGCTCCGGCAGCCCCAGCGCCAGCGCCAGCCCGGCGGCCGAAGGCGCGCAGAACTTCGCCGGCCGCACGAAGGCGAACAGCTCCAGCGCGTCGAAGATCCTGGGCGTCCGCGGCGGCGCGTGCAGCCCCAGCCGCCGCGCCGTCATCGCCGCATGCGCCAGCAGCACCGGAGCCGTCTCGAACAGATCCCGCGCATCCGGCGCCCGCAACGCACGCGTCGTCGCCGCATCCGCCACGGCGGCGCGAGGCCCCGGCAGAACGACGAGCGCCGGGGCGAGATCGAGGGCGGCGGGCGGGAGAGTCACGGTGCCCGGAGGTTACCCCGCCGGGGTCGCGAACGGAAGGGGAACTGGGTGCGACCGTGTGACTGGCGATGATGTGCGGCAGCGTTAAGCTAAAGCCATCAAAGGAGATTCGCCGAACGATGCCGGCAGATTCCCGTAAGATCGTGAAGGTTTTCCTAGCTTCGCCTGGAGACCTGTCAGACGAACGCAGGACGGTGAAGGCGGTCGCCGAGGAGTTCAATCGGCTCTGGGCGGATGTGCTCGGATACCAAGTCGATCTGATCGGCTGGGAAGACACTGTGTCAGTGTTCGGTCGGCCGCAGGCCATCATCAACCGCGAACTAGAGCGTTGTGAACTCTTCATTGGGATGATGTGGAAACGCTGGGGAACCGCGCCAGACGATCACGGCACGTACACGTCTGGGTTCGAGGAAGAGTTCCGAACCTCGGTCGACCGTCGGCACCGCGATGGTCGCCCGGAGATCAGTCTGTTCTTCAAAGAAGTTGACGCGGAGCTCCTACGAGACCCAGGCCCCGAGCTACAGCGGGTGTTGAAATTCAAGCAAGAAGTTGTCTCGCGACGAACGCTTTATTTTGAAGAATTTCGTGACTCTCGCGACTTGGAGGCGAAGGTAAGGCGCTGTTTAACCGCCTACATTCAGCGGCTTCGTGCAGACGAGGAAGTCCTTGGTCAGCCGGAACCCGAGGCTCAGCCAGCTACGTCTGTGAGTGACGGGGTGCCGACTGGAGCCGAACTTGGTGACGAGGGCGCCGCTTTCTTGCAGCGGTTTGTTGAACGATCTCTGTCGAGCCCTGACGAAGTTAGCGACGTCGATGTAGCGCGCTTTCGTCTGCACGCAACGATGGTAGCGCGGCGGGGCAACGACGATCTCGACCTCGGGGTGCACGACGCTAACCTGATTTATAGGCATCGAGAGGAGCTCACCCTCTCCCGCCGCGAGATCAACCACCTGTTTCAGAGCGCCCTAAGTAATCTGTCTGACGAGAACATGCCCATGTGGAACTGGTACAGGGAATTGGGCGGCTCTGAACGCCCGTTTCTTGGCTTCTACAGCATGTTTGGCGTCGACATGGAGCGTCGAGCGGCAGCTCTAGACGCGATGCGTCTACTTCATGAGCCGATCCCGCCCCAGTTCGAACTGCCCCGCGAACGGTATGTATCGAATTGGCTGCAGGAAGATCGACCGACTGATTTGAGAAACGCTGCCCTAGGCTATCTCTCGGACCTCGGCGTGTACGCGGACCTGCCGATCATCCGCGTAGAATATGATCGTGGCGACCATCAAACGATGAACGCGTGCATGGAGGCGATGCTCGCAATCTGTCTGCGTAAGTCAGAACGTGCAGCTCTGGACCTTATCGTTGACCTTCAGCCAGATATTGTCCCCTCCCATCTGATTCAGGCGCTGTTTGGAACTCGTTCCTCACTATCAACCGACGATCTAAAGCGTGGTCTTGAGCATAGGAGCGCACAGATACGCAGCGCTTCCTTGAATCGCCTCGCCACCTTAGACGATCTACCAATCTCGGTAGTAGAGCGCTTCTTTGACGACACAAGCGCCATCGTCCGGTTTGAGGCTGTACGCGCCGCTATGAAATTGGGGCGGGCTTTTCCGAGTGAAGAGGCGCAGCGTGTAATCGTGCGGCCATCGGAAGGCAACGTCTTCAACAGGGGGGATACGCAATACCAGAATCATCTGGAAGACGCGTATCCGAGGATGTCTGAGGACGAGTTAGAGGCGGCCACAGAACGTGAAAGCCCGCTTGACCGCGTCGCCTTCTTCTCCCTGGCAGAACGGCGATGGTCAAAGGACGCATCGAAGCTCCGCTCCTACGCAGATGACCGATTTAAAGAAGACTGGGAGCGGAGCATAGTTGCGTTCGCCAACGCACGAGATCAGAACTTGGCGACCAGGGTGGCCAATCTTGAAGAATTCTGTCGGCGGCGACACACCGAGCGTGCGATCGATGTGATCTGTCGGAAGGGCGGCGCTCAAGACCTGGAGCGCGTTCGACGTGCCGTTCAAGAAAACGCCTGCGATTTCACAGACGCTCAAGCAGCCTTCTTGGCAAAAAACGGCAAATGGGAAGACATTGAGACAATCTGCAAGGTCTCAGATCGTCCCAAGAGTCCGATACCTCCAGGCGATGCAGCCAAGACGATATACAACATCGCCGGAAAGGATAAGCTCCGCGATCTTCTCAGTATAGAAATGCCTGCCGCAGTGCTCATTGCGCTTCTGAAGATCGTTCCGAGTTCATCTATCAAGATGCTACCGGACGCCGAACTTGCGCGGATCATGGAAAATGAGAATCCAACGATCCGCAAGGTAGCGGCGCTTCGGTTTATTGAAACGCGTAGCAGGAAATCCATCAGAACACTTCTTACTAGATACATCCACCAAGATAAAAATTCATATTACAACTGCATACACTGGCTTGATCTTGGTTGTTCTTTGTCCGCAGGGACAGCCCGCGACGCTGCTCGGCGGGCCTTGGCGAGCATCTGATGAGCGGCGTTGAGGGCTCGGACCAAGCAAGCACCGCTGGAAGGAAGCTATCCGCGTTCAGCCGAAACATCACGCCGCCCTTCGTGGGCGTGAAAGAGCGGGCTGCTTCCCGCCTTAACCCATTCTGCGGGCGAAGCTTGTCGCGGCCATGGCCTCAAGGCTTGGCGGCGTCCTGAAGGACGCGCGGAGGGCGGCGTCACGCCTCCCAAGCGATCGGCGTCGGCGCCCGCGTCTGGGCATGCGCCTTGGCCTCCTCCACCGTCGGAAAGCCCGGCGAGTCCAGCAGGGCGGTGAAGGTCACATAGTAGAGGACGCCATCGGGTCCGAGCGGGCGCGGCTCGTCCCCGGACTGGAGGATGTTGTCGGCGACGCCGACCTTGAACCAGTAGTCGTACGGCAGCGAGACGATCTCGACCGAGAGGCGGACCGTGCCGGCGTAGTACCAAAGCCCCCGAGCGACCACAGGGGCGTCTTCGAGATCGATCATCCGCAGCCTGCCTTTGCTGGTAGGGGAGGCTAACCGGACGGCCACGTGCTCTCCACCCCTTACACAGCGGGTCGACTTGGCTCATCCTCGCCCCGGAAGGCTCGCTGTCGCTGGGCGAAGCTTGTGGGCCGCCGTGGACTTAAGGACGGGTGGCATCGTGAACGAGGCCCTACCTTCTCCTCCTGATCGTCATGGCCGGGCTTGTCCCGGCCACCCAGACGCGCCGGGATGGGCCGGGTGAGCGCGGCCTTGGCCGAGAGCGCTTGCTGACGGATCGGTGCGTCTGGATCCCCGGGACAAGCCCGGGGATGACGAGGTTTGGGGAGGCGGGGCTCTGAAGCTGCCTGCGGGCGAAGCTTGTGCGCTGCCGTGGACTTAAGGCTAGATGCCGGCAGGGCGTGACAGGGGCGGCCATGACGACGCGCGAAGGCCGGGGGGCCGAGCCAAGCACGGAACGGCTGGTCGCGGCGTTCGCGGCGGGGGCGACGGCGCCTGTGCTGACGGTCGTTGCGATCATGTGGGGGCTGGACGGCTTCGGGCTCGCGAACCTGGGCTACGTGCTCACCGGCGTCGCGATGTTCGGCGTGGTGTTCGCCTATGTGCCGACCGCGATCGTGGCGGCGCCCGTCTATTTCGTGCTGCGCCGGCGCCTGGCGGCGACCCTGCTGCCCGCCGTCATCGGCGGCGCCCTGATCGCGATGGCGGCGCCGACGCTTGCTGCGACCCTGGACTGGGGGGCGGCGGGCTACCGGCTGAGGTTCTGGAATTACCTGCCGATCATCGTGCTGTCCGGCGCCCTGGGCGCTTACGGCGGGGCGGTGTTTTTCCTGGTGCACAACGGCGGCCAGGCGCAGGGCAAGCTGCGCGGGGCCGGCGAAGCCCAAGGGTGACGCGCGGCGGGAGGGACACGGGCCGCAGCCCGGAGGCGCGCCCCGGGATCAACGCGGAAGGTTGTAGCGGACGACGACGCGGACCTGGCGTCCTGCGGTGGGCTCGCCCGCTTTCGTCTGAGGGCGGGCCTGGAAGTACGGTGTGAGTTGAAGCGTCGCGTCGGCGAAGCCGGAGTGTTTCGGCGTTTCGATGTCGGCGACGCAGCCCTCCAGACGGCCATCCGCCATGATCCGGCAAAGCGCGGCCCCTTCGCCCGGACGTTCCCGCCGCTGCATCGCGATGGGATAGACGCGAGCGAGTTGCTCCGCGCTCGGACCCTTGGCCCATCGGACATCAGCCATTCCCAGCGGCTCGGGCGGAGAGGCCGCGTCCGGAGCGTCGACAGGTTGCGCGAGCGCGAACAGGAGAAGCAGCCAGGTCATGATAGGCAAGCTAGCGGTGACGCCGCAGAGCTCAAGTCGCGGCGCGTGGCTAGTGCTTGGCGAACCGGATGGGGATGCGCACCGTGCCGCCGCCCACGGGACGGCCGTCGCGCGTCTGCGGGCGCATGCGGAACTCCGGCACGAGCCTGAGGGCGGCGCTGTCGAAGCCGAGGCCTTCCGGCCGTTCCGCGAGCACCTTGCAGCCCGACAGGAGCCCATCGGCCTCGACCCGACATTCGATCAGGGCGGCGCCGGGCGTGCCGGCGCGGTTGGCGGCGTAGGGATAGACGCGCTCGACGTCCGATCCGTCCGGCCGCATGAGCCACTCCGGCGCGACGAGAGCGGGGGCGGCGGGCGGCGGTTTCAGCGCCGAGGCATCGGCCGGCTGCGCCATCAACGCGGCCAGGATAGTCAGGACCATGGCGTGTTCCCCCCTAGGGCCAAGCTAGCGGCTCTGGCGGGGGGCTCAAGTCCCGCGGGAGCGTGGCTTCCATGGACTTAGGGACGGGTGGTGGTCTTCAGGACGCCCTTCACTCCATTTCAGATCGTCATGGCCGGGCTTGTCCCGGCCACCCATACACGCCGGCGTTCGCCGGGTGGGCTGGGGCTGAGCCGCGTTCCTCCTGAGGAATCGGTGCGTCTGGGTCCCGGGACAAGCCCGGGGATAACGAGCGGGCGAGGTCCGGGCACGCATATGTTCCGCTTTTGTTCTTGACTTCCCTATGCAACCATGAGAGCATCCCTCAGCGTTGCGGACTGTGTCCGGCGTGGAGCACGGGGCGGACGCCCCCTCCACAGCGTCGCAGTCCCCCTCCCTCGGTGTTCGGGGGCGAAGCGAGTTCGTGGAAATCTGCACTGGAGGGCCTGGCCGGATGGCGGACGGGGATGGCTTTGGCGTGGGCGGGCCGAGCGCGAAGGCCGCGCGGCGGTCGCGGCCCTATGTGAAGTTCTCGGCGCAGCTGGCGCGGGCGATCCTGCGGCGGGCGGCGCTGGGCGAGCCGGTGCTGTCGATCTGCGCCGACGACGGCATGCCCTCGCACAACACGGTGACGGTGTGGGCGCGGACGCACGCGGCGTTCGGGCGGGCGCTGGCCCGGGCGCGGGAGGCGGCGGCGGCGGACGACCCGGGCGAGGCCGGGTTCTGCCAGGATACGGCGCGGGAGATCTTCGCCCGGCTGTGCGAGGGCGAGGGGCTTTACCGGATCTGCGCCGATCCGCGGATGCCGGGCAAGTCGACGGTCTATCGCTGGCGCGAGCGGGTGCCGGAGTTCGATCGCGCCGTGCGGCTGGCGCGCGACATCTGCGCCGAGACGGTGTGCGAGGAGAGCCTGGAGGCGGCCCGCGCGGTGACGCCGGAGACGGCGTCGGCGACGCGGGTGCGGCTGGAGCACGAGCGCTGGTTCGTCCGCGCGATCGCGCCGCACCGGTTCGGGCCGGTGAGGGCCGTGGACCCCAGCGAGCTGGCGAGCGGCGGCGAGGCGGAAATGACCGTGATCGTGCGCAAGTTCACCGATCCGCCGGGCGTGGCCGAGGCGACGCCGGAGGAGCGGCGCCGGCTGGGGCTGGACTGAGATCGGGCTGAGACGGGCTGAGAGGGCCTGGTCAGGCGGAGGCCGAGGCGGGGTTGAGTTGGAGCGGCCCGTCCGGAATGTTGCGAGGCGTGGACGGATGGAGGCGCGCGATGGCGGTCCAGGTTCTGTTGGTCCAGGGCGGCAGCGAGGGCGCCTATGCGGCGGACGCCCGGCTGGCGGACAGCCTGCGGACCCATCTCGGCTCCGGGTTCGAGGTTCGCTATCCGGCCCTGCCGAACGAGGATGAGCCCAACTACGCGGTGTGGAAGGCGGCGATCCTGGGCGAGCTCCGGGACATGGGCCCCGGCGCCTACGTTGTGGGCCATTCGATCGGCGGCTCGGTGCTGATCAAGATGCTGACCGAGGGGGCGCTGTCGCCCCCGCTCGGCGGCGTGTTCCTGGCGGCCGCGCCGTTCTGGTACGACGATGACTTCTGGCGGTGGGACGAGGCGGCCCTGCCGCCGGACGCCGCGCAGCGGATCCCGCCGGGCACGCCCTTGTTTCTCTACCACGGGGAGGACGACCCCTCGGTCCCGGTCGAGCACCTGGGCATGTACGCGCAGGCGCTGCCCGCGGCCGTGGTGCGCGCTCTCCCCGGACGGGATCACCAGCTGAACGACGACATGTCGGAGGTGGCGCGCGACATCCGGGAGCTGGCGCGCTAGGGCTTGCCGCATGAGCAGGCGGCGAAACACGGCTGAGATCCACCCGGGCCCCATGGCCGGCCCCGACGGGATCGTCGGCTATGAGGACCTGTCGGACACGACGCTGATCGCGCTCCGCACCTCAGCGCTGAACGAGGGCGCGAAGGGCGCCGCCGAGGCGATCCAGCAGGAGCTCGACCGGCGCGAGAACCCGGACCTGTTCCGGCACAGCCGCCGGCGGTAGGGGGCGGAGCGCGGCTCCGCCCGTCCGACGTCAGCCGCCGCGCTGCTGCATCGCCTTGAACGCCGCTTCCAGCTCGGCGACCGTGACCTTGCCGTCCTTGTCGGCGTCGACAAGGTCGAACCGTTCGGCCGGGCGGCCGGCGGCGGTCCACTCGGCCTTGCTGACCGAGCCGTCCTTGTCGGTGTCCCAGGCCTTCACGATGTCGGCCGGGGCCGGCATCTGGGCGGCGGCGGCGCCTGCGGTGGCCAGCAGCACGGCGCCGGCGAGGATCAGGGTGCGCATTCGGGGAGCTCCGTTTGGTGTGGCCGGCACTGAGCGGCGCCGGCGTTGCAACGCTATTTCCGAACCGTGTCCGGTTTGCGGTGAGGGCCAAGCCCCGCTATCGAGCCCGTCATGAAGACGCTCGGCCTCATCGGCTTCGGACAGTTCGGCCGTCTGGCCGCCGGCATCCTGAAGGCTCGCTTCGACGTGCTGGTCGCCGACCCGGCGCCGGACGCCGCCGAGCAGGCCCGCGCGCTGGGCGTCGCCTTCGGCCCGCCGGAAGCCGCGGCGGCCCGCGACGTGGTGGTCGTCGCCGTCCCTGTCGCCGCGATGCGTCAGGTCTTCACGGCCATCGCCCCGCACCTGAAGCCGGGCGCCCTGGTGGTCGACGTCGGCTCGGTGAAGATGTTGCCCGCCCAGTGGATGGTCGAGCTGCTGCCGGCCCATGTCGACATCGTCGCCACCCACCCGCTGTTCGGCCCGCAGTCGGTGGCCCGTGACGGCCTGCCGGGCCTGCGCTTCGTCGTCTGCCCGGTCCGGGGCGAGCGGCACGAACGCGTCGCGGCGCTGGGCCGCGAGCTGGGCCTCGCCGTCACCGTCACGACGCCGGAAGAGCACGACGAGGAGATGGCCTACGTCCAGGCCCTGACCCACCTGATCGGCCGGTCGCTGGTCAACCTCGGCATCCCGGACGAGCGGCTGGCCACCCAGTCCTACCAGCACCTGCTGGAGCTCTGCGGCCTGATCGGCGCCGACACCTTCGAGCTGTTCACCGCCATCCAGACCCAGAACCCCTATGCGCCCAAGGTGGTCGAGGCCTTCGTCGACCAGGCGCGCAGCCTGCTCGACCAGGTGGCCGCGAAGCGGGGCGCCTAGGCCAGGAACTCGGCCAGCGCGTCTGCGACGGCGCGGTTGTGCCCTTCCAGGCCGATGGTGATCCGCACGTGGTCGGGCAGGCCGTAGTTGCCGACGCCGCGCACCAGCAGGCCCTTGGACGCCAGGAACGCCTCGGCGTCCTTGGCCGTGCGGCCCGGCGTCTTGGGGAAGCCCACCAGCAGGAAGTTCGCCGCCGACGGCAGCACGATCTCCAGGCCGAGACCGCCCAGCTGCTGGGCCAACCAAGGCCGCCACTGCTCGACGTGGGCGATGGAGCGCTCCTGGAACTCCACATCGCGCAGGCCGGCGATGGCCGCCAGCTGGCCGGGGATCGAGATGTTGAACGGCAGGCGGATCCGGTCGACCGCCGCGACGATCTCCTCGGGCGCATAGCCCCAGCCCACCCGCAACGCGGCCAGGCCATGCAGCTTCGAGAAGGTCCGCGTCACCACCACGTTCGATTGGGTGCGGGCGTACTCCAGCCCGTCCGAGAACGTCGGGTCCTTGCAGAATTCCGAGTAGGCGCCGTCCAGCACCAGCACCACGCTGGGCGGCAGGCTCTGGTGCAGCCGCACCACCTCGTCGAACGGGATCCAGGTGCCGGTCGGGTTGGCCGGGTTGGCGATGAACACCAGCCGGGTCCGCGCGTCGACGACCTTCAGCACCTCGTCCACGTCGATGCGGTAGTTGGGCTCCTTCGCCGTCCGCACCTGCGCCTGGCAGGCGCGGGCGCCGATGGCGTAGGCGGCGAAGCCGTATTCGCCCTGCACGATGTTGTCGCCCGGCTCCAGGAACACCTGGTTGAGCAGCTGGAACACCTCGTCGGAGCCCTGGCCGAAGATCAGCCGCTCGGGCTCCAGGCCGAAATCCTCCGACACCGCCGCGCGCAGCAGCGAGGTTCGGCTGTCCGGGTACATGTGCAGCTGGTCGACCGCGCCGGCATAGGCCTCGCGCGCCTTGGGGCTGGAGCCCAGGATGTTCTCGTTGGCCGAGAGCTTGATCGGGTCAGCGACACCGTCGGCCTTGGCCTTGCCGGGCACATAGGCGTGGATGTCCATGATCCCGGGCTTCGGGACGGGGCGGGACGCGCGAGCGCGGTCTTCGGCGGGGAGTTCGGTGGAGTCGGCCATGGCGGCCGCCTCTTACACGTCCAGCGGCCCGGGCGCAGCCCCGATCACGCCGCTCAGCCGTCCGGGTGCGCGGGCCAGCCGCTCGTCGTTCGGCTGGTAGAAGCCGGCCAGCGAGAAGAGCTTCAGCCCGCCGCTGTCGGCCACCAGTTCGGCCGCCACGCCGTCGCGGCCCAAGGCCTCCTCGATGCCCGCGGCCGAGCCGCTGGCGTCGGTGACCCAGAACGTCACGTCGTCGCCGGTGGGCTCGACCTCCACCTCGGCCACCGCCAGCGCCCCCATCGGGCCCCAAGCCGACAGACAGGGCAGGGCGGCGAACACCTTCAGCCGGGGCTCGGCCAGCAGCCGTCCCCACCAGTGGCTGTCGCGGGACAGCGCCAGCACGGCCACGCCGCCCACCTGGCGGGCGTCGGCGATGGCGTCTTCGGCCTTGGCCACCTCTCGCATCGACGGCGCGGCCCCGAACCGCAGGCGGGCCAGCTCGGCCGTCCGGCCGGGATCCTTGCCGCCCCAGACGCTCAGGCGGAACGGCCCCTGGAGGGCGAGGCTCTCGGCCATCAGCTCGCGCCACACCCGCACCACCAGGCTGGGTGTCGCCGCGACGCGCGGGCTCGAGACCAGCTTGCGGACGATCTGCGCCTCGCGTCCGGGACGCAGGCCGAACTTGCCGGCGTCGCCCGCCGCGGCCTTCGCGGCGGCCACGGCGCGGGCCAGCGCCGCCCGCTCGTCCAGCAGGCGCAGCAGGTCGGCGTCGATGGCGTCGATGCGCGCGCGCACCTCGTCCAGCGACGGCGCAGCTCCAGCAGTGGGCGCGGACGTGCCGGCCATAATCTCCCCCAAAATCGAGGGGAGCCGGTTAGGTCATTGCGGCGCTGGGCGCAATAGGGCCGAGCGCCGCAATGAAGTTGCAGGTGAAACCGCTCAGACGCGCAGCATCTCCTGCAGGCGAAGTGCGTTCGCGGCGGCCGCCCCTGAGGTGGTGTTATCGAAGATGTACCAAACTTCCTTGGCCGAGGTCTGGCGAAGGCTCTCGCCAAGCCTTCCGAGGGCCTCGTCGTCATAGGCTGAGTAGTACATCCGCGGCGAGCCGTGCAGGCGCCAGTAGGCAAGCTCGGGCCAGCCGCCCGGAAGCGCGGCCTCGGGCACGCGGGCGGGATCGGCGGCGACGCGGGCGATCCGGCAGGACCTGAGCAGGGCGTCGGCCTCGGCCTCGAACCAGCTCGCGTGCCGCGGCTCACAGACGGCCGCCTCCGGCCAGACGTCGCGCAGGGCGACGAAGAAGGCCTCAGCGGCCGGCGGGTCGAAGGCGAGGCTGGGCGGGAGCTGCACGAGGAGCGGACCGAGCTTTGGCCTCAGCGGCTCTGTCTCAGCGCGGAAGGTCGCCAGCAGCTCGTCCGCCGCCAGGAGCCGCCGCTCGTGGGTGATTGTCCGCGGCAGCTTCACGGCGAATCGGAAGTCCGCCGGCGTCGTCTCAACCCAGCGAGCGAGCGTGCCGGCGCGATGCGGCCGGTAGAAGGTGCTGTTGATCTCGACCGCGCCGAAACGTCCCGCGTAGCGCTGCAGACCGCTGCCCTCAGTCGGAAAGGCTTCGGCGACGTGCCGCGGGATCGCCCACCCCGCCGTTCCGATCTGCACCTTCGTCATGCGCCAGCCAACGCCGTGGGGCGGGCGAGGTTCGCCCCAAGGTTTGTCGGCGGATGAACCCTAGCCGTGGTCCGTGCGCTGATCCGGCGATGAAGCGTCCCACCGCCGCCAGCCTGAAGCGCGTCACGCCCGAGAACCTCGCCCGCCTGGGCGCCGAACGGCTGGCCGAGATCCTGGCCGAGGTCGCCAACAGCCGCGCCGACCTGAAGCGCCGGCTGCGGATGGAGCTGGCCGCAGAACAGGGGGCCGAGCATCTGCTGGCGGAGATCGACCGACGGCTCACCCTGATCGGCGCCAGCCGCTCGTCGGTTTCCTGGCGCCAGCGGCCCGCCTTCGTCCGCGACCTCGACGGCCTGCGGGCGCTGATCGCAGATCGCCTGGCGGGCCTGGACCTGCCGGCCGCACAGGATCGCATCCTGCGCGTCCTCGGGCTTGCCACGGCCGTGGCCCGGCGCGTGCGCGACAAGGAGGGCGCGGTCGCCGCCGTGTTCGAGCGCGCCGCCGCCGACGCCGGCCGGCTTCTGGCACGGGGCGAGCCCGCCGAGACCGGAGCCGCCCTTGCCGCCGCGATCGGCGAAGCGCCGGGCGCATGGGCCGCCTGGCTGCCGGCGACCCTTGAGCAATCAGGCTCCGATCTCGCCCGCGCCGTGCTTGCCAGCCTGGGCGTCCGGTCCGGCCCCGCCTGGGCCACGGTGATGCGGCGCCTGTCCGAAGCCGCCGGCGACGCCGAGGCCTTCCGCGCCACCTTCACGGCGGAAGCGTTGCGCACGCCGTCCGTGGCCGCCGAAGTCGCCGCGCGCATGCTCGAGGCGGGCCGCCTCGAAGACGCCCGCCAACTGCTCGAGGACGCCGTTCGCCCGGGCCTGTTCCGCCGCGGGCGCGGGGGCCGGGCCGAGCCGGACTTCGACTGGGAGACGGCGTGGATCGATTACCTGGAGCGCGCCGGCCGGTCCGACGAAGCGCAGGACGCGCGCTGGGCCTCCTTCGAGCGCACCTTGTCCCTTGAGCGCGCCAAGGCCTTCACGGCCCGCCTGCCGGACTTCGCCGATGTCGAGGCCGAGCACCGGGTCTTCGAGATCGCCGCCCAGGCCCCCGACGCCGTCCACGGCCTCGACCTGCTGCTGGCCTGGCCGGCGCTGCCGGAAGCCGTTCGCATGATCGAGGTTCGCGGCGATGAGCTGCGGCCCTCGCCCGAACAGGCGCAGGCCTGGGCCGCTCGGCTGAGGGTCCGCTACCCTGTCGCCGCGCACACCCTGCTGCGCCGCGCCGCCGCCGAGGCCTTCCGTCGCCGCGAGTTCGCCACCTGCGATCGCCTGACGGAGGAGGCGGAAGCCTTGGCGGTCTGATGGCCGGCTAGGCCGCCACGCCCTTCCGGCTCCACGTCGCCCGTTCGGCGAAGACGCGGGTGACCTCGGTCATGTTCTCCGTGCCCCAGACGCACAGCGGGACGAGCGCCTCGGCCAGGCTGAGGCCGAGGGGCGTGAGGCTGTAGTCGACCCGGGGCGGGACTTCCTTGTAGTCGGTCCGTTTCACCAGGCCGTCCGCTTCCAGTTCCTTGAGCTGCTGGATCAGCACCTTGTCGGAAACGTCTCGGATCGCCCGGCGCAACTCGCCGTATCGCGTAGGTCCGCCCTGGGCCAGGAAGTAGAGGACCAGCGGCTTCCACTTGCCGGAGATGACTCGCAGCGTCGCATCCAGCCCGCAGGTGAAGCCGGGGAGCGCTGGGTCGCAGGTGTTGGAGGCAGGGGCTTCGATCGTCATTTTTTCGGGCACTTACCAAAAGGTGCATACTTGTCCCTAGGTATGTGCGCCGCCAGCTCAGTGCAACCTCAAGCAAAGGAGCACATCATGAAGAGGTTGGACGGCAAGACCGCGGTGATCACCGGCGGGGGCAGCGGCATCGGCCTGGGCGCCGCCAAGCGGTTCATTGAGGAAGGCGCGTTCGTCTACATCTTCGGCCGCCGGCAGGCGTCCCTGGACGCAGCCGTGGCCGAACTTGGGCCGAACGCGCGGGCGGTGCAGGGCTCGGTCACCGAGCCCGCCGACCTCGACCGCCTGTACGAGACCGTGAGGGCCGAGCGCCGCGGCGTCGACATCGTGTTCGCCAACGCCGGCACGGGCGCCTTCGCTCCTCTCGGCGAGATCACGCCTGAGCACTACGACCAGATCTTCGACGTCAATGTGAAAGGCCTGCTGTTCACCGTACAGAAGGCCCTGCCGCTGATGGGCAAGGGCGGCTCGATCATCCTCACGGGCTCGACCACCGGCGCCATGGGCACCCCGCAGTTCAGCGTCTACAGCGCCACCAAGGCGGCGGTCCGCAACTTCGCCCGCAGCTGGGCGCTGGACCTCCAGGGCACGGGCATCCGCGTGAACGTTCTGTCGCCCGGCCCGACCCGCAGCGAACTGGCGCTGGAGATCGTCGGCGAGGCCGAGTTCGAGGCGCTGGGCGCGATGACCCCGATCGGCCGTATCGGCGAGCCGAGCGAGACCGGCGCGGTGGCGGCGTTCCTGGCCTCGTCCGACAGCAGCTTCATGACCGGCGGCGAGGTCTTCGTCGACGGCGGCCTGGCCCAGGTCTGAGGCCTAGGCGGCGTCCTCGGCAGGTGCGCCAAGCGCCTGCTGCAGGGCGGCGAACAGCTGTTCCGGCTTCATCGGCTTCTCGACGACGGCGTTCATCCCGGCGCCCAGGTAGGCGGCGGCGTCGTCGGGATCCGCATTGGCGGTCAGCGCGATGACCGGGATCTGGCCCAGGGGCGCGGGCAGGGCGCGGATGGCGCGCGTGGCCTCCACGCCGTCCATCCGCGGCATCTTGATGTCCATCAGCACCAGGTCGAAGCGGCCGGCGCGGACTGCTTCCACCGCCTCGACGCCGTCCTCGGCGGCCTCGGAGGTGCAGTCGAACATCTCCACCAGGCTCTGGGCGACCATGCGGTTGGTGGCGTTGTCGTCGACCACCAGCACGTGGATCGGGCGGGCGGCGGCGGCGTGGGACTCGGCCACGGCCTCGGGCGCCCGCGGCAATGTCAGGGCGAGGCTCAGGGTTTCCGAAGCGCCCGGCGAGGTCTCGCGCGTCAAGCTCGCGCCCATGGCCTCCAGCATCGTGCGGGCCAGCATGGCCGAGATCGCCGCCTCCAGGCCCAGCCGCCCGTCGATGGCGCGGATGCGGCTTTCGAGATCCTGGCCGTCCCAGTCCTCGTGACGCAGGCCGCGGACCCGGCCTTCCAGCCGATAGCTCTCACCCGCCGGGACGACGCGAAGGGTCACTTCCACCGCGCCGCGGCTGTGCGAGCCCACGGCCTCGCCGATCAGGCCGTCGAAGACCTGCATAAGCCGGACGCGGTCCGCCAGTCCGCAGGCCTCGGGATCGCCGTCGTAGGACACCAGGAGCGTGACGCCGGCGTAGGAGGCGCGCCTCGCCCAGCTCTCCTGGACGGCGTCGGCCAGTTCCCGCAGGCGCACAGCCGTCGGATTGAGGCTCGGCGCCTCGCGGGATGCGGACCGCAGATCGAAGGCCGCGTCCAGCAGCCGGCGCAGGCCCACGGCGGCTTCCGCGATGCCCTCGACGCAAGCCTGGGCATCGGGCGCGAGCCGGCGATCGGACAGCCGCTCGGCCAGCGCGTGAACGCCGTCCAACTGCTGCCGGATGTCGGCGCTGACGCGCGCGAAGAAGTACTCGGGCAGGGACATGGGCCGCCGGGAACGCGTTGAACTCGCGGCGCTACTATCGCCGCGACCACTTGCGCAGACGTTAAGTGCGCAACCTCCAGTTCAGTAAAAGGAAGGCCGGCAGACTCGTGTCTGCCGGGCCCTTTCGACAAAAAAATAGGCGGCGGACCGCAAGGTCCGCCGCCTAGGGCGCAAAAATGGGAGGAAACGCGCCGAAGAAAACTAGAAGCGGTACTGCAGCTCCACGCCGTAGGTGCGGGGCTGGATCAGGCCGCGGGTGATGGCGGTGCGGGTCTGCACCAGGCCCGGGCCGGGGTTGGGGTTGTCGAAGATCGCCGTCGGCGTCGTCGAGCCGTTCGAGGTGAAGCCGCGGTTGTCGAAGGCGTTCTTCACGAAGCCGATCAGCGTGTAGCGGTCGTCGGCGTCGTTCCACAGGACGCGGAAGTCGGCCACGTCATAGGCCTTCACCCGGTTCGCCTCGCTCTTGAACGGCTGATAGTAGGTCTTGTCCGTCCAGGTGTAGGTGGCCGACAGGACCAGGTTCCCCGGGCCGAACTCCAGCGTGTAGTTCGCGTTGCCGGCGAACTTGTGCTTCGGCGACTGGTAGATCCGCGAGCCTTCCAGAGTCTGGAACACCAGGCGGGTGCCGTTCGAGAGGACGAAGCCGCCCTCCGGGGTCGCGTTCGGGTCGAGCGCGCCGGGATCGGCCGGGTCATAGAAGCAGCAGCCCGAGGTGATCTCGGTGTCGAGGTAGCCGTAGCTGGCGTTCAGCTGCAGGTTATCGATCGGCTGCCAGAGGACTTCCAGCTCCAGGCCCTTGGCCTCGGCGTCGACGTTGACGAAGTTGTTCGCCGCCGCCGTGCCCGCCGCGTTCAGCTGCGACAGGTTGAGCTGCATGTCCTTGTAGTCGTTGTAGAAGATCGCGGCGTTGATCTGCAGCTGGCCGCCGATGGTCTTTTTCAGGCCGATTTCGAAGGCGTCGACCTGCTCCTGGTCGGCGGTCGGGTCGGGAGCCAGCGTGCCCAGTAGGAAGCCGCCCGACTTGTAGCCGCGGCTGTACTTGGCGTAGCCGAGCGTGTCGCTGTCGGGCGTCCAGTCCAGGTTCAGAACGCCGGTGACGGCGTCCCAGCTGTCGGACAGGGCGCGGGAGTTCTGCACCCCGTTGGCCGCGTTGCCGTCGATGTCCGTCGACACGTCGAACGCCGCTGCGCCGCCCGCGATGGTCGGCGACTGGATGATCAGCCGCTGGAACTCGGTTCCGCTCTTCTTGTCCTTCGTGTAGCGGAGGCCCGCGGTCACCGCGAACTGCTCGTTCAGCTCGTAGGTCGCCTGGCCGAAGACTGCATAGGCCTTGGAATCGAGGGTCGCCTGGTTGTCGGCGAAGTTGCGGCCCGGGTTCGGCGCGGCGGGCGTGCCCAGCAGCGTCAGCGGCGTGGCGAGCTGCGCCTGGTTCGGGTTCGCGAGCTGGATCCGCTGACGGTACTCTTCCTGGTACTGGTAGACGCCGAGGATCCAGCGCAGCGGGCCGTCGTCGTTCGAGGTCAGGTTGATCTCGTTCGAGTAGTAGCGCTTGTGCTCGTCGAAGTCGGTCGTCTGGGTCGGGAAGTAGGGGACCGCCAGGATGCCGGTGATCGGCGCCGTGCGGCTGGTGCCGTCGTAGTCGCCACCCGTCTGATAGTTATACTGCTGGAAGCCGCCGATGTACTTCAGCTGGGCGAAGCCCAGGTCGTAGCTGACCGTCGTCGTGATGACGTGGTTGCCGCGCAGCTGGCCGTAGCCGTCGGTGTTGGTGTTCTGGACGTAGGGGTCGAGCACGCCCGGGTTCGGGGTCGTGTAGCCGAACTGCGGGTTGACCTGCAGCTGACCGATCGGGCCGAACACGCGGGTGGTGTCGTAGGGCGTCGTCAGGTTCGACAGGCGGTCGCCGACGCCCATCGTGTCGTCCCAGACCGAGCGGTTGTAGCGGACGAAGATGTCCAGCTTCTCGGTGGGTTCGGCCTCGACCATGAACTCGTAGTAGGTGCGCTTGATCGTGGCGCCGTCGTTGGCCGTGCCGATGTTCTTGATGAAGCCCTTGCTCTGGTCTTCATGGCTCGCGCCGATCTTGAAGCGCAGGTTCTCGGCCACCGGGAGCGAGACCGCGCCCTCGATCCGGTAACGGTCGTAGTTGCCGTACAGCGCGCGGATTTCGCCGCCGTATTCCTGGCTCGGACGCTTGGAGATCTGGTTGATGGCGCCGCCGATGGCGTTGCGGCCGTACAGCGTCCCCTGCGGGCCGCGCAGGATTTCGGTCCGCTCGATGAACAGCGGCGTCTTGAACAGCTCAGACGACGAAGCCGAGTAGAAGCCGTCCGAGTAGGACGCCACGCCCGGGTCGTTACCGATGTAGAAGGTGTTGCGACCGGCGCCGCGCAGGCTGACGCGGTCGGTGCCCGAATAGTTCATGCCGGGCGTGAAGTTCACGAAGTCCTGGATGCCGGTGATGCCGCGGACGTCGCGGCTCTCGGAGGTGAAGGCCGACACGGCGACCGGCACGTCCTGCAGGGACTGCTCGCGCTTCTCGGCGGTGACGACCAGTTCGTCCAGGGTGGAGGTCGGAGCGGCGTCCTGCGCCAGCGCCGGGGCGGCCATCGCGGCCAGGGCGAGACCGGAGACGCTCGCAGCGAGCAGACTCCGCACGTGAGCGGACTGAGACATGCTTCTCCTCCCAGGGCGCGCGGACGCATCAGCGTCGCCGCCTCTCTTTCGAATCGTTGCTGGGGGCGCGGGGAGGCGCCCGGCGGGACCCTCGGGCGCGGCTGACGGAGGCGTCAACTTTCCACTGATCAGTTGAGGCCTGAGCGGCGCGGCTTTTGGCCGGCTGTGGCGGAAGTACCGCACTTTCAAATCGACTGCACAAAAGTGAACGCCGCTAGGCGAGCCCGCATACCTCCAGTTCAAAACACTTCGGTGCGGCGCAAAAGAAGAGGGCGGCGGATCGCTCCGCCGCCCTCCGAAGGCTTGTTTCTGACGCCGACGTCAGAAGGACTTGGACACCCAGACGCCGTAGGTCCGCGGCTCGGTGTAGAACACGTTCCGGAACAGGCCCGAGCTGTCGTCGGTCAGGTAGAAGTCGGTGACCGCGGTCTCGTCGGTGGCGTTCTTCACGAAGGCGCCCACCTCGACCCCCATGTCCGGGTTGGACACGGTGAAGGTCAGGTTGACGTTGTCCCAGGCTTTGATGCGGTCGGCGGTGGAGTTGTAGATCCGCGCGAACGTCTCGGTCTGGTGGTAGTAGTCGCCCCGCAAGGTGGCCTCCCAGTCACCGAACATCCAGGTGTACTGGGCGCCCAACGAAACGGTCCATTCGGGCGAGTTCGGCAACTCGTTGCCGTCCAGGTCCACGGCGACGCCTTCCGACACCAGGCCTCCGAAGGCGTTGGTGCCGGCTGCGATGGCGCCCGTTCCGTTGATGTTGGTGCCCGCACCGGCCGCAGAGGCCAGCGTGCAGACGCCCAGCAGGTTGAACGGGTTGGGCGTGAAGCCCGGCACGGACCCGTTGGAGATCGCCAGCGCCGTCTGGGCCGCCGCGGTCGAGACCACGCAGTTGGACGCCGCGCTGGACTTGATCAGCACCAGGCCCGGATTGCTCTGGGTCCGGTTGAAGGTGTCGATCGAGCTGGCGTTCTTGATCTTGGTGTCCAGCCAGCCGATCGCCGCGTTGAAGCGCAGGCCTTCCAGCGGCTGCCAGATCCCTTCGAATTCGGCGCCCATCACGCGGGCGTCGATGTTCTCGTTGATCGAGGTCCGGTTGATGATCTTCGAGACCTGGTAGCCCTTGTAGTCATAGTAGAAGCCGGTGAGGTTCAGCTGCACCGTGCCGCCGGCCAAGGTGTTCTTCGTGCCGATCTCGTAGGAGTTGATGAACTCCGGCTCGAAGGTCTCGGACACCGGCACCACGCCCACGCCCGGGCTGAACGGCGGGTTCAGGCCGCCGCCCTTATAGCCGCGCGAATAGAAGGCGTAGATCAGGCTGTCGTCCGTGAAGCCCAGGTCCGGCTTCCAGTCGAAGCCGATGCGGCCGGTGGGCTCCTTGAACTTGACGTTCTGGATCTCGTTCGGGATCGGACCCGCGCCCGGCACGGTCAGCGAGACCGTGTGGGCCAGCACGCGCTTGTCATCGACGGTGTAGCGCAGGCCGAGCGTCCATTTGAACGTGTCGGTCATCTCGTAATAGAGCTCGCCGAACGCGGCGTACGACAGCAGGCGGTAGGGGCCGTAGCTGTCATAGTAGTTGTGGCCGAGCCGCGTCGGGTCGGCATTGGGGTCGACCGCGATACACCCGGCGCCGCTGGTGCAGTTCGGGTTGCCGGTGTTCAGCAGGTTCTGGATCTGAACGTAGCCGGTGCCGGTGTTGAACATGACGTAGTAGTCGCCGTCGGTGTTGAACTTCGTCATGAAGGCGCCGACGTTGAAGTTGAACGGCCCATCGAAGTCCGACTGGAACCGCACTTCATGGCTCCACTGCTCGGTGTAGGCCGAGGAGATGTCGCTGGTGGTGAAGCGGTTCTGCGGCCCGTTCTGCGGATCGTTGATCACCCCGCCCGGGAACAGCAGGCCGTAGATCGCGCCATAGCCGCCCGGGATGGGCGCCGCAGCGAAGGCGTTCACCGGATTGGGCGTGGTGTTGAAGTTCGTAGAGGGCAGGTACCGGTTGTAGTCCTGCCGCGTGTAGAGCTTGTAGTAGGTGTACGCGCTCAGCCAGTTCATCGTCACATTGTCGGTGACGTCGAACTCCATGTTGAACTGGTAGATGTCGGTCTTCGACTTGTAGATCGGATCGAACAGGGACTCGATGTCCCGCACGTCCGAGGTCTGCATCTTCCCGGCGTAGGCGTCGCCCGTCTGGAAGCCGCCCAGCGCGCCGAACAGGCCGCCCAGCGTCGCTTGCGAGTTCACGGTGCCCAGCGCGCTGTCGTCATAGAGCGAGGTGGGCAAGCAGCCCTGGCTGAACAGCCCGCGCTGGATCTGGGCGATCGGCGGCACGCCCGAGTAGCCGAGGCCGCCGATGTTGGCCGGGCCAGGATCCTTGGTGCAGAGTTGCTTGCCGATCCGCGAGCGGTTGTCGTCCTCCTCGAAGTGATCGAACAGCAGCCAGGTGCGCAGCCGCTCACTGGGCGAGAAGCCGATGGTGGCGCGGGCGGCCCACAGGTCGCGGTCGTCGGCGTCGTTCCCGGTCGCCAGGTTCTCGCCGTAGCCGTCACGCTTCAGGTAGTTGCCGGCCACCCGGACCGACAGCATCTCGCCCAGCGGCATGTTCACCATGCCGCGCAGCTTGATCGAGTTGTAGTTGCCGTATTCCGCCCGGGCGTTGGCCTGGAAGGTATCGACCGGCTTGGCCGTGATCAGGTTGACCACGCCGCCCGTAGCGTTGCGCCCGTACAGGGTGCCCTGCGGACCGCGGAGCACTTCGACGCGCTCCATGTCGTAGAACTCGGTCTCGAACAGGTTGTTGGCGATCAGCGGCGCGTTGTTCAGGTGGATGCCGGTGCCGGCGTCGCCCGAGGCCGCCACCAGCTTGGAGCCGATGCCGCGGATCTGGAAGTTGTAGCCGGTGAAGTTCCCCTTGGAGAAGTTCACGTTCGGGACGGCCAGCACGAGGTTCGGGCCGCCGTCGATCTTGGACTTTTCCAGCGCGTTCTGGTCGAAGGCCGAAACGGCGATCGGCACGTCCTGAAGCGCTTCCTCACGCTTCTGAGCTGTAACAACCAGTTCCTGGATCACATTGCTACCGGCCGTCTGGGCCGAAGCGGAAGTCGCCATGGCGCCGATCACGCCAAACGACACGCCAGCAGCCAGCAGCCAGCAGGCCGCGAAGGCTCGCAGTCTTCATTACATTCCTCCCAGAGGCGCGGGCTCTTTTTGACCCTTCTCGCCGTGCCGCCGCAAAAGGCGCGCTGTTCGGAGTGCGGCGTATCCCCCGACAACTTAATGGTGAGGCTCGCTCCCGATGACGGCGGTGTCAACGAACGCTGTTGGGACGTCAGGCCTGAAATATGTGCGTTCGACGAATACTGTGGCGCCAGAGACAACGGAGTTTCCGTAACGTCGCTTCCTTTGCGGGGCCTTCCGGCCCATATGGGGCCGCATGACCGATGCGTCCTCGGCACTTGTTCTGTTCTCCGGCGGCCAGGATTCCACCGTCTGTCTGGCGTGGGCGCTGGAGCGTTATGCGCGCGTCGAGACGGTGGGCTTCGACTACGGCCAGCGCCACGCCGTCGAGCTCACGGCGCGCGCGGCTGTCCGCGAGCGGATGGCGGCTGAGTTTCCCCAGTGGTCCGGCCGCCTCGGCGACGACCACATGCTTGAGATCCGCGGTTTCGGCGCGATCGGCGGCACCGCCATGACCGAGGCGCGCGCCTTCGAGATCGGCGAGAAGGGTTTGCCCAACAGCTATGTCCCCGGCCGCAACCTCGTCTTCCTGACCTATGCGGCGGCGCTCGCCGACCGCCGGGGCATCCCGGTGCTGGTGGGCGGCATGTGCGAGACCGACTTCTCCGGTTACCCGGACTGCCGACGCGACTCGATCGACGCGATGGAGCGGGCGCTGAACCTGGGCATGGCCCAGGACTTCCGCATCGAGACGCCCCTGATGAAGCTGACCAAGGCTGAGACCTGGGCGCTCGCCAAGCAGCTCGGCGGCGAGGCGCTGGTGGCGCTCACCGTCGAGGAGAGCCACACGTGCTACCGCGGCGAGCGCGGCGACCTGCACGCTTGGGGCCATGGCTGCGGGACCTGCCCGGCCTGCGAACTGCGCGCCAAGGGCTGGGACGAATGGGCGGCTGGAGGCCGTCCCGAGCTCGCCGCATGATCCCGCTCCGCCAAGGCTTCGCAGGATTGCGTCTCCTTCGTAGCTCCGTCAGGAGCGAAGTCGGATGAGCTACGCGGTCAAGGAAATCTTCCTCACTCTGCAGGGCGAGGGCGGCCAGGCCGGCCGCCCGGCGGTGTTCTGCCGCTTCGCCGGCTGCAACCTGTGGTCCGGCCGCGAGGAGGATCGCGCCAAGGCGGTCTGCACCTTCTGCGACACCGATTTCGTGGGCATGGACGGTCCGGGCGGCGGCCGGTTCGCCGACGCCGATGGGCTGGCCGCGGCCATCGAGGCCCAGTGGACCGGCGGCCCCGACAACCGCCTCACCGTGCTCACCGGCGGCGAGCCCCTGCTCCAGGTCGACCGCGGGCTGATCGACGCGCTGCATGCGCGTGGGTTCTCGATTGCTCTGGAGACCAACGGCACGCTGCCCGTGCCGGAGGGGGTCGACTGGATCTGCGTCAGCCCCAAGGCCGACGCGCCGGTGGTGCAGACTCACGGCCAGGAGCTGAAGCTGGTCTTCCCGCAGCCGGCCGCCATGCCGGACCGCTTCGAAGGCCTCGATTTCGAGCGCTTCCTGCTCCAGCCGATGGACGGTCCCGACCGCGCCCGGAACACGCAGGCGGCCATCGCCTATTGCCTCGCACACCCCCGCTGGCGTTTAAGCGTCCAAACCCACAAGTACCTCGGCATCGCCTAGCCGCCATTTTCCGGCAGCGGGGCCGCGAAGACACGACGTTCCCAGATCGACCTTTCGATGAGCCAACCTGTTTTCGAGATCACCAAGGCGGCCACGTTCGACGCGGCCCACTACTTTGAGGACGGCCCACAGCACCGGCCGTATTCGCGCCTGCACGGCCACTCCTTCAAGGTGGAGGCGACGGTGCGCGGCGAGACGCAGGAGCCTGTGGGCTGGGTCGCCGACCTGGCCGATCTCGACGGGGCGCTGAAGGCGGTCGCGGCCGAGCTCGACCACGGCCTGCTCAACGAGAAGCCGGGCCTGGAGCGCCCGACGCTCGAGCACATCTGCCTGTATTTCGCCGAGCGGCTGAAGCCGCAGTTCCCGGGCCTCTCGCGCATCGTGGTCTCGCGCCCGACCATCGGCGAGAGCTGCGCGATGGTGGTCCCGGCCTAGGGACTAGTCCTCGTCGTCCTTGTCGCCGCCGCCCGGGATTACGGCGCCGACCACACCGCCCGTGGCCTTGACGCCGGTGCCCACGACGGCGCCGGTGGCGCCGACGACGGCGGAGGTCGCCGCCACGGCCAGGCAGCCGGACAGCATCAGGGCCGCGGCGCCGACGGCTGCGATGCGGAGGAGGGCGGCGGTCATTGAAGGCTCCAGGACGTGAGCGTGCATCATGCCCCAGATCGCGCGGCGTGATTGCGACCGCGGCCTGCGGCCGATCGCCTTACTTGTTCTGCGGATCGGTGGCGCGCCGCCACGGGCCCTTGAAGTCGGGATCGGCGCGGCGGCGGCGGTCAGGGCCGAAGTAGTCGTCCGTGCGCACGAAGGGGCGGGCATTCTCGACCACCTGGTGGATTCGCTCCACGACGCCGCGGGCGGTCAGCGGCTTGGCCAGGAACTCGTTCACCCCGGCGTCGCGGGCCTCGTTCACCCGCGCGAAGGTCGAGTGGCCGGTGATCATGATCACCGGCGCCAGCTGGTTCGGGCTGTCGGGCGAATTGCGCAACAGGCGGACGAAGTCGATGCCGTCCAGCGGCTGCATCGATAGGTCGGTCATGACGATGTCGACCGCATGGTTGCGCATCATCTGGAGGCCCTCGGCCCCGTCGTTCGCCTCGAAGATGTCCTTCACGCCGAGCGCGCGTAGGATCTCGGCCAACAGCACCCGCATGTGGTGGTTGTCGTCGACGAGCAGGATCTTGAGCAGGTCGTACCGCAAAGGTTGACCGAGGTCCCTCTCCCAGATGGCCCCCCGCCATCATCTCTCGGCGAGGGCGGAGCGCGCTGAATATGTAGGCCAAGCAGCCCGGTCAATGGCGTTGCGGCGATGAAACACCGCTGTAAGTCGCTGAGTTCAGTAGCCTATTGACGTATTAATACTGGGCTTATGTCGGGTGGACGACATTAACGTCCAGGGCGGTGGGTCTCGCCGCCGGTCTGAGCCCTGTGCCGCAGGAAGGCGTCGGCCAGCACACAGGCGACCATCGCCTCGACGACCGGCACCGCGCGAATGCCGACGCAGGGGTCGTGGCGGCCCTTGGTGCGCAGCTCGATCTCCTCGCCCGCCTCGTCAACGGTGCGCCGCGGCGTCAGGATCGACGAGGTCGGCTTGAACGCGACCCGCGCCGTCACCGCCTGGCCGGTGGAGATGCCGCCCAGCACGCCGCCCGCCTTGTTCGACAGGAAGGTTGGGCCGTCGTTCCCCATCCGCATCTCGTCGGCGTTTTCCTCGCCGGTCAGCGCGGCCGACGCAAAGCCCGCGCCGATCTCCACGCCCTTGGCGGCGTTGATCGACATCAGCGCGCCGGCGAGTTCGGCGTCCAGCTTGCCGTACAGCGGCGCGCCCCAGCCGGCGGGCACGCCTGTCGCCTCGACCGCCACGACCGCACCCGTCGACGAGCCGGACTTGCGGATCGTCTCCAGGTGCTCTTCCCAAACGGGCACGATCGCGGGATCGGGCGCCCAGAAGGGATTGTCGCCGGTCACGCCGAAGTCGATCCGCTCCGGGTCCACCGCATGCGGACCGATCTGCACCACCGCGCCGCGGATGGTGACGCCGTCCAGGATCCTGCGGGCAATGGCGCCGGCCGCCACGCGGGCGGCGGTTTCCCGGGCCGACTGGCGGCCGCCGCCGCGGTAATCCCGCACGCCGTACTTGGCGAAATAGGCGTAGTCGGCATGGCCCGGCCGGAAGGCGGTGGCGATCTCCGAATAGTCCTTCGAGCGCTGGTCGACGTTCTCGATCATCAGCGAGATCGGCGTGCCGGTGGTCACCTGCCCAGCGGTGCGGGCGTCCTCGAACACGCCGGAGAGGATGCGGACGGCGTCCGGCTCCTGGCGCTGGGTCACGAACTTCCCCTGGCCCGGGCGGCGGCGGTCCATCCAGGGCTGGATGTCGGCCTCGGTCAGCGGAATCCCGGGCGGGCAGCCGTCCACCACGCAGCCCAGCGCAGGCCCGTGGCTCTCGCCCCAGGTGGTCACGCGGAAGAGGTGGCCGAAGGTGTTGTGCGACATGTCGGGCCGTCTCTAGCCCAGCCGTGGCCGCATCGCCAAACCGGCTCTTACGCCGCCCAGGCGGCGGCGAAGCGGCGGAGCAGGGAGACGGCGGCGCTGTCGACGGCGCCGGACGTCTGGGCCAGGCGGATGAAGAGGTGGCCCTTCGGATGCTTGGCGCGGGCCGGCAGACCCTGGCCCTCCAGGCGGATGAGCCCGCGCTCGGCCGTCTTCTTGGTGATCCAGACGATCCGCTTGCCCAGCGGGGTCTCCAGGCTGATCCGGCCGCCCTTCTTCAGCGTGGCGGGATCCAGATGGGCGGTCATCCAAAGGTCGTGGCCGCGCACCAGGACGCCGCCCTCGGCCTTCACATAGACCTCCAGACGGACATCGCCCGCGCGCACCTTGTCGCCGCAGCGAAGGCCGGCCGGCAGGGTGATGCGCAGCGTGCGGCCATCGACCAGCCGATGCTCGACCACGCCGCCGAGCAGGGCCGTGATCGGTGGAATGCTCAGGCGGGGATCGCCCTTCGGCTCGGCCGCGCGTCGCGCGGGGACGGGCGCAAAGCCGTCGTCGACGATGGGATTGCGCAGCCGCCGATAGGCCTCGACCACCTGGCGGAAGGCCCCGTCGCTGCCGCCAGCGTCGGGGTGGGCGTGCTTGGCGGCCTCGCGGAACGCCGTCCGCACCTCGGCCGGAGTCGAGAGCGAACTGACGCCCAGCACCTCACGCGCTTGCTTCAGCGTCATCTCGGGACGGGGCCGTGCCATGGAACCGAACCCTCACCTGACATGGCTAAAGGGGTGGTTAAATCTCGCAGGCCCGGCGCGCGGCGCGTATATGCGGGGACGTGACCGACAAGACCCTGATCCCGCCGTCTCCGTCCGAGGACGACTACGTCCGCCAGGTGGCCGCCGCCGAGCCGCCGCCGCTGCTCAGCGAGACCGATCCCTATGCGCTGTTCCGCGCCTGGCTAGAGGAGGCGGTGGCGAAAGAACCCAATGACGCCAATGCGATGGCGCTTTCCACCGTCGACGAGACCGGCCTGCCGGACGTCCGGATGGTGCTGCTCAAGGACGTCGATCCGCGGGGTTTCGTCTTCTACACGAACCTGGAAAGCGCCAAGGGACGGCAACTCGCAGGCCAGCCGAAAGCCGCCCTGCTGTTCCATTGGAAGTCGCTGCGCCGTCAGGTGCGGGTCCGCGGCGCGGTGACGCAGGTCACCGCGGAAGAGGCCGACGCCTATTTCGCCACCCGCGCCCGGCCGGCGCAGATGGGCGCCTGGGCCTCGGACCAGTCGCGGCCGCTGCCGGACCGCCTGGCGCTGGAGAAGAAGATCGCCGAGGCCGGCCTGCGCTTCGGCCTCGGCAAGGTGCCGCGCCCGCCCCACTGGTCGGGCTTCCGCGTGGAGCCCGCGGCGATCGAGTTCTGGCGCGATCGCCCGTTCCGCCTGCACGAGCGGCTGGTGTTCGAACGCGCTGCGGACGGCTGGACCACGCACAGGCTGTTCCCGTAAGGCGGACGCATGAGTTCCGCGTCCGAGGCCGAGATCATCGCGTTCCTGCGGGCGCGCGCGCCGCGCCAGATCGACACCGCCTGCGCGCACGTCTTCCTGGCCGACGACAGCGCGTGGAAGATCAAGCGGCACGTCGACCTCGGCTATGCCGACTTCTCGACGGCCGCGCGGCGCTTGTGGGCGCTGGAGCGGGAACTGGAATTCAACCGCACGGCCGCGCCCGACATCTACCGCGCCGTCCGCCCCATCACCCGGGAGGCCGACGGCGGCCTGGCCCTCGAGGGCTCAGGCGCGCCGGTCGAATATGTGCTGGAGATGCGCCGCTTCGACGAGCGCGAGGTTCTGTCGGCCAAGCCCGCGGCGGTGAACGGCGAACTGGCCGAGGCCCTGGGCCGGACCATCGCCGGCTTCCATGCCGCAGCTCCGCTCCGGCCCGAGGGCGGCCTCTCGGCCATCGCCTTCACCATCCGCTCCAACGCCCAGCTCCTGCGGGAGACCTGCCCGGACCTCGACCCCGCCCGCGTCGAGCACCTGATCGCGCTCACCGACGCCGAGCTCGAGCGCCAGCGCCCGCTGCTCGCGCAGCGCACCGCCCAGGGCTTCGCGCGGCGCTGCCACGGCGACCTGCACCTCGGGAACATCCTGATGGAGGACGGCCGCCCCGTCCTCTTCGACTGCATCGAGTTCAACGATCTGCTGTCCGACATCGACGTCCTCTACGACGTCGCCTTCCTGCTGATGGACCTCGACTTCCGGGGCCGCCGGGACGCGGCGGTCCGCGTGCTGTCGGCCTATATGGATGAAGCGGCCCGCACCTTCGGCGACGCCGTCTGGGACGGGCTGGCGTCGCTACCGCTGATGCTCGCTGTGCGGGCCGGCGTCCGCGCCCACGTCGAGGCCCACAGCCGCCGGTCCGACACCGCTCGCGCCTATGTCGAGGCCGGCATCGCCCACCTCGCGCCCCAGCCCGTCTCGCTGCTGGCCGTGGGCGGCCTCTCGGGTTCCGGCAAGTCAACCTTCGCCCGCGCGGCGGGCCCAGCGCTCGGCGCCTCGCCCGGCGCGGTGGTCCTGCGCACCGACGAAATCCGCAAACGCATCCTGGGCGTCGGCCCGACGCAGAGCGTCTCGCGCGACGCCTACACGCCGGAGTTCTACGTCCAGACCTACGACACCCTGTTCGCCAACGCCGAGGCGCTGCTGCGCTCCGGCCGCTCGGTGGTGCTGGACGCCACCTTCACCTCGCCGCAGATGCGGGCGCGCGCCGAGGCGCTCGCCGGGCGCTGCGGCGTGCCGTTCGACGGCGTCTGGCTGGAGGCGCCGCTGGCCGTGCTGGAAGGCCGCGTGGCCGCCCGCACCGGCGACGCCTCCGACGCCACAGTCGAGGTGCTGCGGGAGCAGGCCCAGGCCCTGGACCCTGCCATTGCCTGGACGCGGGTGGACACCACAGGCTCCGCCGAAGCCGCCGCCAGGCGGTGGAGCGCCGAACGTCCGGTATGATCCGACGGCCTGCGCGCGGGGCGCGCCGTTGCCTAAACGTGAGCGCCTCTCTAAGCCTATTCCCAAACTAACAAGCGTTCAGTTGGGGAGACGCACAGATGCTCGGCGTGATGCAGAATTGGCCGCTGACGGTCGACAAGATCATCGATCACGCCCGGGACTGGCATGGCGACCGTGAGATCGTCAGCCGCTCGGTGGAAGGCCCGATCGTCCGGGCGACCTACGCCCAGGTGCACGAGCGCGCGCGCCGCCTGACGAACGCCCTGAAGGCGATGGGCGTCCAGCCCGGCGACCGCGTCGCGACGCTCGCCTGGAACACCGCCCGCCACGTCGAAGCCTGGTACGGCGTCATGGGCATGGGCGCGGTCTGCCACACGCTGAACCCGCGCCTGTTCGTCGACCAGCTCTGCTACATCATCAACCACGCCCAGGATAAGGTCCTCTTCCTCGACCTGACCTTCGTGCCGACCATCGCGGCCCAGCGCGCCAACATGCCGAGCGTGAAGCACTTCGTGGTCATGACCGACCGGGAGGGCATGAAGGGCGTCGACCTGCCGGGCGCGCTGTGCTTCGAGGACCTGGTCGAGCAGCACTCGCCCGACGTCGTCTGGGGCGGCTTCGACGAGAACACGCCCGCCGGCCTCTGCTACACCTCGGGCACCACGGGCAATCCGAAGGGCGTGCTCTACAGCCATCGCTCCAACTTCCTGCATACCCTCGTGACCATGAGCGTCGACGTGCTGTGCCTGTCGGCCAAGGACGTGGTGCTGCCGGTGGTGCCGATGTTCCACGCCAACGCCTGGGGCCTGGCGTTCTCGTGTCCCGCCGTGGGCGCGAAGATGATCATGCCGGGCGCCAAGCTCGACGGCGCCTCGGTCCATGAGCTGATCGAGAGCGAGGGCGTCACGTTCTCGGCCGCCGTGCCGACGGTGTGGCAGATGCTGCTGGCCCACCTGCGGGAGACGAAGGGCCAGATCACCACGCTGAAGCGCGTCATGATCGGCGGCTCGGCCGTGCCGGAAGCCATCGTCCGCGGCTTCCGCGACGAGTTCGGCGTCGACGTCATGCACGGCTGGGGCATGACCGAGATGTCGCCGCTGGGCACCGTCTCCTCGATGAACGCCGCTACCGCCGAGCTGCCGCCCGAAGAGCAGGTCAAGTACAAGCTCAAGCAGGGCCGCCCGCCGATCGCCATGGAGATGAAGCTGGTCGACGATCACGGCCAGCGCCTGCCGCACGATGGGACCACCTTCGGCCGGTTGATGGTCAAGGGCCCGTTCGTGGTCGGCCAGTACTTCGCGGGCGACGGCGGCGAGATCCTCGACGGCGAGGGCTTCTTCGACACGGGCGATGTCGCCACGATCGACGAGCATGGCTTCATGCAGATCACCGACCGCGCCAAGGACGTGATCAAGTCCGGCGGCGAGTGGATCAGCTCGATCGAAATCGAGAACATCGCCGTCGGCCATCCGAAGGCGGCGATCTGCGCCGTCATCGGCGCGGTGCATCCCAAGTGGGACGAGCGCCCGGTGCTGCTGGTCAAGCTCAAGGACGGCGAGACGGCCGAGAAGGCCGACTTCCTGTCCTTCTTGGAAGGCAAGATCGCCAAGTGGTGGATGCCCGATGACGTGGTCTTCGTCGACGAGATCCCGCTGGGCGCCACCGGCAAGATCGACAAGAAGCTGATCCGCGAGCGGATGAAGGACTACGTCCTGCCGACGGCTCAGCCGGTCGGCGCTTAACGGAATCGCCCTCTCCCCTTGCGGGAGAGGGTGGCCTGCGGAGCAGGTCGGGTGAGGGGTTGCTGGGCGCCGGCTGACCCCTCATCCGTCACCCTTCGGGCGACACCTTCTCCCGCAAGGGGAGAAGGATCAGCGGAGCCGATACGTCCCGTTCTCCTGGGTGATCCGGCCCTCGCGCTCGAGGTGGATCATCGCCGCCAGCATGGAGCGCGAAGCGGCGGGCCATAGCCGGCGGTCCACATCGGAATAAAGGCGCGGCACCAGTTCGCTGACGCTGCCCGGGCCAGCTTCCAGCGCGCCGAGGATCTGGTCGATGCGCTCCAGGCGATGCGCCCTGTAGGCGTCGATGAACGCCGCCACGTCCCGGATCGGCGGCCCGTGCGTCGGCCATAGCGTGTCGAAGCCGCGCGACCGCACTAGGTCTAGGCTCGCCAGATAGGCCGTCATGTCGCCGTCGGGCGGCGTGATCACCGTGGTGGACCAACCCATGATGTGATCGCCGGAGAACAGGCAGTTCTCTTCCTTGAGCGCGTAGCAGATGTGGTTCGAGGTGTGCCCCGGCGTGGGGATGGCCTCGAAGGTCCAGCCACGGCCTGAGATCTCGCCGCCGGCGCAGACGCTGACGTCGGGCCGGAAGGCGTCGTCGTGGTCGGCCTCCATCCGCACGTCGGAGGTGTCGGCATGGACGAGGTCCGTCACCGCGCAGCCGACGATCGGCGCGCCGGTGGCCGCCTGGAGCGGCCGCGCCAGCGGCGAATGGTCGGAGTGGTGGTGGGTGATCAGGATCTGCGTCACCCGCTCGCCGGGGATCGCCGCCAGGATCGCCTCGAGATGCGCCGGATCGTCGGGACCCGGGTCGACCACCGCCACCTCGCCGCGGCCCACGATGTAGGTGCCGGTGCCGACATAGGTGAACGGGCTCGGGTTGTTGGCGATCACCCGCCGGATCAGCGGCGAGACCTGGTCGCAGCGGCCGTACTCGAAGTCGATCTCGCGGACGTAGGGGATCATCCGCCCAGCACGCCGGAAAGGTCGTAGCCGGCGTCGCGGCCCAGCCGCACCAGCTCGTCCCGCGGCTGCGCGCCCGACGCCGCCTGGCTCAGCGACCAGGTGACGATCGACCGCGTGCCCGAGCGGCAGAACGCCAGCACCGGCTTCGTGGCGTCGGCCAGGATCGCCTGGGTGGCCTCGACCTGCTGCGGCGTCGGTCCGCCCACGACGGGCAGGTGGTGGTAGGCAAGGCCCGCGGCCTGAGCCGCCGCCTCGATCTCGGCGCTGGTCGGTTGGCCCGGCTGTTCGTCATCGGGCCGGTTGTTGATGATCGTGCGGAAGCCCTGCCGCGCGGCCTCTTCCACGTCCTCGACGCTGATCTGCGGCGCGGTGGTGAAGTCGTCGGTGACGCGTCGGAAGTCGGACATCTGAAGCTCTCTGTACTCGTGCGGGGCCCTTCGTTGACATCATCGGGGGCGGGTGGAAGTTTCGCAACGTCCCGCCTGCAAGGTCGACCATGTTACGCTTCATCGGCCGCCGCCTGCTGGTGGCGATCCCGACCCTCCTGCTGGTGATCACCGCGGCCTTCTTCATGATGCGGGCGGCGCCGGGCAGTCCCTTCGACATGGACCGCAAGCTCTCGCGCGAAATTGAGCGCAACGTCCGCGAGGCCTACGGCATGAACAAGCCGCTGGCCCAGCAATACGTCGATTACCTGGCCGGGGTGGCGCGCGGCGACCTCGGCCCGTCGCTGAAGTATCGGGACAAGACGGTCCTCGACATCCTGAAGGAGAACTACCCCGTCTCGCTGAAGCTGGGCCTGTCGGCGATCGTCATCGCCTCGGTGGTCGGCGTCAGCCTGGGCGTCATCGCCGCGCTCCGCCAGAACGGCACGGTCGACAACCTGGTGATGGCCGTCGCCATCCTGGGGGTCTGCATCCCCACCTTCGTCACCGCGCCCCTGCTGGTGCTGGTCATCGCCTCGCACCTCGGCTGGCTGCCCACCGCCGGCTGGAACGACGGGGCGGCGGCCAACATGGTGTTGCCGGTCGTCGTGCTGGCCCTGCCGCAGATCGCCATCATCTCGCGGCTGACGCGGGCCGGCATGATCGAGGTGCTGCACTCGAACTACATCCGCACCGCGCGCGCCAAGGGGCTGCCCGAGCACCGCATCGTCGGCAAGCACGCGCTGCGCGCCGCCATCCTGCCGCTGGTCAGCTATCTGGGCCCGGCCTGCGCAGGCCTGATCACCGGCTCCCTGGTGGTCGAGAAGATCTTCAACCTGCCGGGCCTGGGCAAGTTCTTCGTCATCAGCGCGCTGCAGCGCGACTACACCGTCGTCATGGGCATGGTGATCTTCTACGCGGCCCTGATCCTGCTGCTGAACCTGGTGGCCGACCTGCTGTACGCGGCGCTCGATCCGCGGGTGAGGCTCGCATGACCGCCCGCGCCGCGACCCTGGAGGCCGTGAAAGGCCGCAGCCTCTGGGACGACGCCCGGCGGCGCCTGCTGCGCAACCGTGCCGCGGTCGCGGGCATGGTCGTCCTGGCGCTGCTGGCGCTCGCGGCGATCGTGGGACCGTACCTGACGCCCTATGCATACGACGCAGTGAACAAGCAGCACGTCTGGTCGCCGCCGCTGACCGACGGCCACCTGCTGGGGACCGACGCGCTGGGCCGCGACCTGCTGGCGCGGCTGCTCATGGGCCTCCGCGTCTCGCTGGCCATCGGCCTGGTCGCCACCCTGGTCTCGCTGGTCATCGGCGTCGCCTGGGGCGCGGTGGCGGGCTACGTCGGCGGCCGGGTGGACGAGACGATGATGCGCATCGTCGACGTGCTCTACTCGCTACCCTTCATCTTCTTCGTGATCCTGATGATGGTGACCTTCGGCTCGAACCTCATCCTGATCTTCGTGGCCATCGGCGCCGTCGAATGGCTGACCATGAGCCGCATCGTCCGCGGCCAGACCCTGACGCTGAAGCACAAGGAGTTCGTCGAGGCCGCCCGCGCCGCGGGGCTGGGCCCCGCCGGCGTCATCGCCCGCCACATCGTGCCCAACCTGCTGGGGCCTGTGGTGGTCTACGTCACCCTGACGATCCCGGCGGTGATCCTGGCCGAGAGCTTCCTGAGCTTCCTGGGCCTCGGCGTGCAGCCGCCGATGGCGTCCTTGGGCTCCTTGATCGCCGGCGGCGCCTCGGACATGGAATTGGCCCCCTGGCTGCTGATATTCCCTTCGGTCGTGATGGTGCTCACGCTCATGGGCTTCAACTTCATCGGCGACGGCCTGCGCGACGCCATAGACCCGAAGGACAGGTGATGACCGCCGGCCTCCAGACCTCGCCTGAGCAGCTTCTGGCCGACGCCGCCGCCGCGCTGCGCCGCGGCGACACGGCGTCCGCGCTCGCCGCCATAGGGCAGGCCGAGCGCGCGGCGCCTCATGACGCCCAGATCAAGATGCAGCGGGCGCTGGCGCTGCGGATGTCCGGCGCCTTCGCCGAGGCCATCAAGGCCCTGGACGACGCCCTGGCGCTCGACCCCTACAATTTTCTGGCCCTGCTCTCGAAGGGCGCCCTGGTCGAGAAGGTCTCGGGCGAGAAGGTCGCCGCGCGCGTCTATCAGAACGCCCTGAGGCTCGCCCCGCCCGAGGGCCAGCTGCCGCCGCCGCTGCACGCCCCCGTCGCCCGCGCCCGCGAAGTGATCGCCAAGACGCAGGAAGCGATGGAAAGCTACCTGCGCGAGCAGATGGGCGCCATCGACACCGCCGGCTCCGAACTCGCCGTCGGCCGGGTGGAGGAGGCGATCGGCGTCTATGCCGGGCGCAAGAAGGTCTACCACAACGAGCCGCTGCTGCTGCACTACCCCCGCCTGCCGGCGATCCCGTTCTACCCGCGCGAGCTGTTCCCGTGGCTGGCCGAGCTCGAGGCCGCCACGCCGACGATCCAGGAGGAGCTGCAGGCAGTGCTGGCCGGCGACATGGCCGACTTCGCGCCCTACATCGCCTTCCCGCCGGACGCGCCGGTGAACCAGTGGGAGGAGCTGAACCACTCCCGCCGCTGGAGCTCCCTGTTCCTCTGGAAGGACGGCGAGCGGCAGGACGCGGTGTGCGCCCGCTGCCCGAAGACGACGGCCCTGCTGGAAAGCCTGCCGATGGCCTACCAGCCCGAGTTCGCACCGACGGCGATGTTCTCGGCGCTGGACGCGCGCACGCACATCCCGGCGCACACCGGCTCGACCAACACGCGGCTGCTGACCCACCTGCCGCTCATCCTGCCGGGCCCGGCCCGGTTCCGTGTCGGTAACGAGACACGTCAGTGGCGGATGGGTGAAGCCTGGGTGTTCGACGACACGATCGAGCACGAAGCCTGGAACGATTCAGATCAGCTGCGGGTGATTCTGATCTTCGACGTCTGGAACCCCTTCCTCGAGGCCGGCGAGCGCGAGTTGATCAAGAGCCTGATGGTCGCCCGAAACCGGTTCTACGAGAGCTGAGCCGCTACTCGACGCGCCGCACGCGGAAGGCGCGGCGGCCCTCGACGCTGGCCAGGAAGCTGCCCAGCGTCGCCTTGCGGATGGTCACCGACTGGCCGGCCTTCGGATAGAGCGACAGCTCGGTCACGTCGATCTGCGCCCACACCGCCCCGTCCTCAAGCTTCAGCACCCACTTGCCGGAGCCGTCCGGGCGGGCCGAAGCGATCTTGCCGCTGACGTTGTCGACGGCCTCCTTCTGCTCGCCGCGCTCGAACACCGAGAGCGAGGGCAGGCTGAAGCCGAAGGCCTGGCGCTGCACCGTGCGGGCCTGCTCACGGTCCACGACGACGATGTCGCCTTTGGCTTCGGCCTGCTCGAGTGCGGCGGTGGCCTGGTCGTAGCAGGCCAGCCGCGCGGGATCGTCGGTCAGCTTGCGGCAATCGGAGAGCTTCTGCACCAGGGCGGCGCGGCCCTCGGGCTTGGCCTGGGCGAGCGCCGGCCCGGCGGGCAGGGCGAGCGCAGAGACGACGAGGAGGGCGGCGCGTGTGCGGGTCATCTCGGGCTCCTTCGGAGGGGCTGTGATTCCGGGTCAGCGCTGTTTCTAGCGCGCCAGGCCCCGGGGTGCGAATGCGCCTGCGCTGCGGCAAAGATCGGCAACAAACGTGCGTCCACCTGCCGCAGACGCACAATCTGTGACCAGAATGCGACAGGTTGGCGCCCGCAACATTACCGGGTGCTAATGTGCGTTGACCGCTTCTACCTTCGCCCCGTAACTCCACCGTAACCGGGAGCAGCTCTGCCCCCGGGACCGATCTCTTTTGTGGGGAGCGGCTGCCGTCCTGGCAGGACCGCTGGAGGATCCAGACCGTGAAATTCAAGTCCGTGCGAGAACGCCTTCTGGCGTCTTCGATGATCTGTGGCGCGGCCCTCGTGGGCCTTGCCACTCCGGCCATGGCGCAAGACGGCGAAGTCGCCGAAGTCGTGGTCACCGGCTCGCGGATCCCGCAGCCGAACCTGACCAGCGCCAGCCCGGTGACGGTCGTGGGCGCCCAGGACATCGCGACCCGCGGCATTACCCGGTCGGAAGACCTGGTGAACCAGCTGCCGCAAGTGTTCGCCGCGCAGGGCTCGTCCTACGCCAACGGCGCGACCGGCACCGCCACCGTCGACCTGCGCGCCCTCGGCGCCAACCGCACCCTGGTGCTGATCGACGGCCGCCGCCTCCAGCCGGGCACGCCCGCCGCCGGCGCCACGAACACCGCTCCCGACCTGAACTTCATCCCGGCCACCCTGGTCGAGCGCGTTGAAGTCGTCACGGGCGGCGCCTCGGCCGTTTACGGCGCCGACGCCGTCGCGGGCGTGGTGAACTTCATCATGCAGAAGAACTTCGAGGGCGTGCGTCTCGACGCGCAGTACTCGGGTTACCAGCACACCAACAACAACGACCGGATGCAGGACCTGGTGACGCGTCGCGCGTCGACGGCCCTGAACCCCAGCCAGTTCTCGCTCCCGCAGAAGGACGTGTGGGACGGCGGCACGACCGACATCAACCTGGTTGTCGGCGTCAACGCGCCTGACGGCCGCGGCAACGTCACCGCCTACGCCGGCTACCGGAACGTCCAGGGCGTGACGCAAGACGCGCGCGACTACTCGTCCTGTACGGTGGCCCGCTCGCTGACCGATCCCGCGGGCTTCACCTGCTCGGGTTCGGGCACGACCGCTCCGGCTCAGTTCATCCGCGGCGGCGGCGCCGTCGGCCCGGCCCTGACGCTGGACCCGACCGCTCCGGGCGGCCGCGGCCTGCGCAACTACAGCGCCGCGCGTGACGCGTTCAACTTCGCCCCCTACAATTACTATCAGCGTCCGGACACCCGGTACGTGCTGGGCGCCTTCGCGAACTACCAGTTCAGCGAAAAGGCCGAGCTCTACACCCAGCTCATGTTCATGGATGACCACACGGCCGCCCAGATCGCCCCGTCGGGCATCTTCGGCCAGAACATGAACATCAACTGCGAGAACAACCCGTTCCTGACGGCCGACATGGTCGCCTCGTTCTGCGATCCGACCGTCGACCAGATCCCGAACGACGAGAACTTCCCCGAGACCCTGGGCGTCAACACCGACGCTGACCCGGTGACCCCGGGCCGTCAGGCCTCGGTGGCCGTTCTGCGCCGGAACGTCGAAGGCGGCGGCCGGATCTCCGACCTGCGTCACACCGACTACCGTGGCGTGGTCGGCATGCGCGGCACGTTCGACAACGGCTTCGGCTACGACGTGTTCGCCCAGTACGGCGTCGTGTCGTACCAGAACATCTACTTCAACGACTTCTCGCTCTCGCGCTCCGCGAAGGCTCTGGACGTCGTGATCGACCCGGCGACCGGCCAAGCCGCCTGTCGCTCGGCGGTCCCGTCGCTCGCCGGCGCCAACGCCGACCCGGCCTGCCGCCCGTACGACATCTTCTCGACCAACGGTCCGTCGCAGGCGTCGATCGACTACCTGCAGACCCCGGGCTTCCAGAACGGCGAATACGCCCAGACGGTCGTCTCGGCGTCGCTGACCGGCGACCTCGGCCAGTACGGCGTGAAGCTGCCCTGGGCGAACGACGGCATCGGCTTCGCCGTCGGCACCGAGTACCGCCGCGAGCGTCTCGACCTGAACACCGACATCGCCTACCAAACGGGCGATCTGGCCGGTCAGGGCGGCGCCACGCTGCCGTCGCAAGGCGCGTACGACCTGTACGAGCTGTTCGGTGAAGCCCGGATCCCGCTGATCCAGGACCAGCCGTTCTTCCAGAACCTGTCGGCCGAAGTCGGCTTCCGCTGGTCGGACTACTCGCTCGGCTTCTCGACCGACACCTACAAGATCGCGGGTGACTGGGCGATCAGCGACGACTTCCGCATCCGCGGTGGTTTCAACCGCTCGGTCCGCGCCCCGAACATCGTCGAACTGTTCTCGACGCTGAACGTGGTGCTGAACGGTTCGGACGATCCGTGCGAAGGCGCGACCCCGGACTTCACGTTCGAGCAGTGCGCCCGCACCGGCGTCACCGCCGCCCAGTACGGCAACATCGCCGCCAACTCGGCTGAGCAGTACAACGGCCAGACCGGTGGTAACCCGGACCTCGATCCGGAAACCTCGGACACGCTGTCGCTCGGCTTCGTCGCGACGCCGACCTTCCTGCCGGGCTTCTCGCTCTCGGTGGACTGGTTCAACATCTCGCTGAAGGACCGGATCGGCCAGATCGGCCAAGACGTCACGATCGAGCGTTGCGCTGAAACCGGCGACGCCTTCTTCTGCGGCCTCATCCGTCGCGCGCCGGGCACCGGCTCGCTGTGGCTGTCGCAGAACGGCTACGTGATCGACACCACCTTCAACACCGGCAAGCTGGAAGTTGAAGGCGTCGACGTGGAAGCCAACTACCGCTTCGACTTCGGCGACTTCGGCTTCACCAGCGGCCTCGACCAGTACGGCGGCCTGTCGTTCAACTTCCAGGGCTCGTACCTGGACAAGTACGCGGTCACCACGCTGCCGGGCGACGAGCCCTACGACTGCGCCGGCTACTACGGCGGCACCTGCACCAGCTCGGGCACGCCGGCTTCGGCTCCGATGCCGGAATGGCGCCACAAGTTCCGCGCTACGTGGCGTTCGCCGTTCGACTTCGAAGTCTCGACGACCTGGCGCTATGTCTCCAGCGTCAAGTCCGACCGCTTCATCTTCGCGGACACGCCTCCGCAGCAGTGGCGCGACGACAAGCTGACCGACAAGAACTACTTCGACCTGGCCGCGACCTGGTCGGTTCGCGACAACATGACGTTCCGCTTCGGCGTGAACAACGTGTTCGACAACGAGCCGCCGCTGGTCAGCCAGTCGAACTGCCCGTCGGGCCCCTGCAACGGCAACACCTATCCCCAGACCTACGACGCTCTGGGCCGGTACATGTTCGTGGGTGTCCGCGCGGACTTCTAGTCCGGGCGATAGCCTCTAAGGACGAGGGCGGTGGCTTCGGCCACCGCCCTTATTCTTTGCGCGCACGGCAAGGCGAGGCGGCCGCCGTGCCGCGTCAGATCTCGATGTGAATCGGGCTCAGCCCAGCCGCGGGACGGCGTCGAAGGCGACGGTCATCCGCTCGGCAGCGGCCTCGTAGGGCACGGTGCCGTGCCACATGTACGACGGGAACAGCACCAGCCGTCCGGGCCTCGGCTGGACGAACCGTTCGGCGCCCAGCGGCTGCGCCGTCGCCACGCCCGGCTCCCCGAACTTGATCCAGCCCGGGCGGGCCTGCTCGTCCGCCACATCGTCCGGGACCGAGACGTAGAAGGCCGACGAGATCCAGCCCATCGGGTGGATGTGGTCGGCGTGGTGCCCCGAGGCTCCCATCAGCCGGATCGACCAGGCGCCCGTGAAGTCCGCCGCGCCGGTGTTGCGCCGCCCGAACATGCTCTCGTCCCGACCCACCTCGGCGCAGCGCCGCTCCACCGCCGCGCGCAACAGGCCGAGCAGCCGCTCGATGGCCGGCTCGTGGCCGCCGTCCAGCCGCAGCGTCGCCTGGCTGCCGTCGCGCACCGACTGCCCGAACGGATGCGTCGTGTAGCGGTGCAGCCGCCGCAGGGCCGCCCGCAGCTCGTCCAGGAACGCGGCGCCGTCGGCGGTGTCGGGATCAATGAGGTCGTAAGTCGCGACCAGCCGATCGTAGTCGTAGAGTTCACCGTAGCGGGCGTCGCCGGCCATCTGCCAGGCGGTGGCGAGCAGGGCGATGGCATACTGGTCTGTGGGCTGCTGGCGAACCGCCGCCTGCGCCGCCTCGGCCGCGCCGGCGCCGTCGCCCACAGCCAGCAGCGCCTGGGCCTGCAGGGCCTTGGCGACGGGGTCCCCGCCCGTCGCCTGCGCCGCCCAGCGCACGGCGGCGTCGGCGTCCCCCAGCTTGCAGCACAGCTCGACGACGAGGCTCAGCAGCCGTCGGTCGCCCGGCGTGCGCGCGAGGGCCTGTTCCGCCGTCGTCCGGGCGGCCTGCTTCTGGCCCGTGAACTCCTCAGCCATGGCCAGGGCATAGGCGAGGCCGGAGCGGGCGGGATGCGCCGCCACGGCGCGCTTCAGGGGCGTCAGCGCCCGTTCGGCGTCGCCCGTGCGCATCCACATCAGCTGCGAGAGCTCGTTGGCCGCCTCCTCGTAATCGGGCCGCAGCCGCAGCGCCTCGCGGAAGGCCGCCTCGGCCTCGTCGTAGCTCTGCTCGGCCTGGAGAGCGCGGGCCAGGACAAGGCGCGTTTCCGGCGCCTGCAGGCCCATGCCGATGGCCCGACGGGCGGTCTCCGCCGCCTCCGCGCCCTCTCCCAGGTCGCCCAGCGTAGAGGCCAGGTTGTGCCAGGTCACCGCGCTGGCCGGATGGCGCCGCACCGCCTCGCGGTTCACGGCGAGCGCCTCCTGCGTCCGGCCGGCCGCCTTCAGCACGGCGGCGCGCGCGGCATAGGCGCCGGCGGTCGGCGCCGCCAGCGCGACCAGCGCCTCGGTGAAGCGCAGCGCGCCCGCGACGTCGCCGCGCTTCAGCAGCTCATAAGCCTGCCGATGGTCCGGCGCGGTCATGGGGCGCTAGTGCAGCGGGGTGGGGGCCAGCACCGTGGCGCCCTGGGCCCGCAGACGGGCTTCCGCCGCCCGCGAGATCACCGCCTCGGCCCTCGGATCGCCCAGCACCCAGGCCGCCGCCGCCAGCGTCTTGGCCGACGTGGCCGAGACGCCCAGCGCCCGCTCTAGCGCCTCGAATGGGCTCTCGCTCGGCGTCATGCGGCGCAGCGGCACGTCGCCCTCCAGCTTGGCCAGCACCTTGGCCCGCTCCACCGCCTGGTAGAAGCCGCCCAGTTCGTCGACCAGGCCCAGCTGCTTGGCCTGAGCGCCCGTCCACACCCGGCCCTTGGCGATCTCCCGCACGCGCTCCGGCGACAGGTTCCGGCCTGCGGCGACCCGGGCGATGAAGTTGTCGTAGATGCGGTCCATCCAGCGGCCGAAGGCGGCCCGCTGGTCAGGGGTGAACGGCTTGCCCGCGCCGAACGCGCCGGCGTACTCGCCGCCGACGCTGGTCTCGCGCATGTCGACGCCGAACCGGGCCAGGGCCTCGCCCAGGGCGAACTTGCCTCCGAACACGCCGATCGAGCCGGTGAGGGTGGACGGCTGGGCGACGATGGCCGAGGCCTCGGACGCGATCCAGTAGCCGCCCGAGGCGGCGTAGGTGCTCATCGACACCACCACGGGCTTGCCCTTGGCCTTGGCCTGGCGGATAGCGTCCAGGATCTGCTCCGAAGCGGTGTCGGAGCCGCCGGGCGAGTTCACCCGCAGCACGATCGCCTTCACGTTCTTGGCCTTGGTCGCCCGCTGGATGGCGTCGGCCAGATCGTCGGAATAGATGGCGCCGCTGCTGGCGAACGGGCTCGCGCCCTCGTCGCGGCCGGTCACGATGGGCCCCTCGGCCTCGATCACGGCGATGGTGTCGCCGCTCCGTTCGCGACGCTGGGCGTCTTCCTGCCCGTAGTCACGGAATTCGATGGTCTTGGCGTCCTCGCCTGCGCGGTCCAGCAGGGTTTGGCGCGCCTCGCGCACCTGGCCCACGCGATCGATCAGGCGCAGACGCTGCGCGTCCTCCGCGAGGTAAGGCCCCGCCTCCAGCGTCTGGCGCAGCACCGCGGCGTCGAGCTTGCGATCGCCGGCTGCGGCGGCCAGCGAGGCGTCATAGACGGCGGTCATCCAGGACAGCGTCGCCTCCCGGTGGGCGGGCGTGTAGTCGCTCTGCAGGAAGGTGTTGACCGCGTTCTTGTACTCCTGGCGCTGCTCGAACTGGGGCGAGACGCCGTACTTGTCGAAGAAGCGCTTGAGGAAGACGTCCTCGGTGCTGAGCCCCGTCGCCTGCAATGAGGCGCCCGGCTGCATCCAGAAGTTCCCCGACGCCGCGCCCAGCATGTAGGTCGAGGTGACCACGCCGCCGGGATAGAGCCCCTGGCTGTGGGCGATCACCGGCTTGCCTGCGGCGCGGAAGCGCAGCAGCGCCTGGCGCAGCTCGTCGGCCATGGCCGGTTCGATGCCGCCCTCCGGCAAGCGCACGAGGAGGCCCTTCACGCGGTCGTCGTCCTGGGCCCGATGCAGGCCCTCGACGATGCTCATCACGGAGGTGGAACTGCGGCCGAACCCGGCCAGCGGGCTTTGCGGCGCCTGGTCGGTCAGGCCGTCGCGGAGGTCCAGCTCCAGCACGGTGCGCGTGGGCGTCGGCGCAGGCCCCGCCGCGCTCAGCGCCAGCGAGACCAGCACGAACGGCACGCCCACCAGGAAGATCATCAGCCCGGCGAACACGCCCGCCGCCGTGATCAGGAACTGCTTCATCCCGCCACCGAAATCCTGAAACGCCAGAGCGGCTGTCGCACACAATCGCCCGCGCGCCTAGGCGCTCGCGACCGGAGCCGGAGCCGCTGGGCGACCCGCGCCCGATATCCCGAAGTTTTCCCTGTCTGGTCCAGGGAGAAGAGATGGTCGGAGTGGCAGGATTTGAACCTGCGACCCCTGCGTCCCGAACGCAGTGCTCTACCAGACTGAGCCACACTCCGATCTCAAGGAGGGCGCCTTATAGGGGAGCCGATTGCGCCCTGCAAGACGGAGAAATGGGCGTTTCTTGGCGTTGCATCGGCGAAGCCTCTGCGCTATCTCACCGCCTCCGCGAGGGCGACCCCCTCGGCGCTGTTCCTGCTGGGGAATGGTGTAATGGTAACACTGCGGTTTTTGGTACCGTCATTCTAGGTTCGAGTCCTAGTTCCCCAGCCACTTCCTCCCGACACGTCGCTGCACCGGCCACGCCTTGTCGCGGCGTCAGCTTGTCCACTCGGCGATGCGGCGGCCGCTGGCGTCCTCGAAGGCGACGCGGTCGATTTCCACCATCACCAGGCACACCGGCCGCTGATCGGCGCTGGCCGCCAGGCAGCGGATGGGCCCTCGCAACTCGGTCGCGGCGACCCGACCCTCGAGCGCCAGCCGGAAGCCGCCTTGGCCGGGCCGCGGCTCGGCGCTCATCTTCTCCGTGGCCTGATAGGCGCGACCGCTGCGACGGGCGAGGCGCGAGCCGTCCGCATCGAAGACCTGCACGAGGCCCAAGGTCTCATCGCCCTGCGCGGCATCGGCTAGCGGGGCCACGGCAGGGCAGCCTTCCATGAGCATCCAGGGCCGCCGGATCCAGAAGCCTTCGATCGCCTCGGTGCCGTCGGTGGCGACGAGCGTCCGGACCCAGGGCTGATCCGTCCAGGTCTCCGGCCGCGCCGAAAGCCGCAGCGTCTCGCGCCCCGCATCGTACTCGAAGCCCGCCCAGGCGTCCGACTGCGGCCCGGCGCACCCGAATGGCAGCCGCAGGCTGAAACGGCGGCCGGCGAGCCCCGTCGCGGCCTCCGGCGCGGGCGCGCCGGCCGCGGCCGCCGAGGCCGCCTGCGCCACCGCGGCCAGGAGGTCGGCGCGGCCCAGGGGCGGCGGCGGCGCTAATGGGACAGTCGTCGGGGCAGGGGCGGGCGCCGTCGCCTCCGCCGGCGTTTCCCGCGTGCAGGCCGCCGACGCCAGGGCGACAGCCAGGGCGAGGGCGGAAGCGAAGAGCCGGGACATGAGGGCGACGATAGCAGCCACCGGCGGGCTGGCCTAATCTGCGGCGATGAGTTTCGACCAGGCCGCCGCGCTCGCCGTCCTGATCGCCGTGATGGCGGCGCTGATCTGGAACCGGCTCCGGGCCGATGTCGTGGCGCTGGCGGGCGCCGCGACCCTGCTGGCCCTCGGCGTCATCCGCCCGGTCGAGGCTCAGGCCGCCTTCGCCAGCCCGGCCCTGATCGCCTTGGCCTCGCTGTTCGTCATCGCCTACGCGATGGAGCTGTCGGGCCTGCTGGACGCCCTGATCCGCTTGGGCGTCCGGCTCTGCGGACGGCTGGGCGCCTTCGGCCTCTGGCTGATGATCGGCTTCTGCGGCGTCGCCTCGGCCTTCCTCAACAACACCCCGATCGTGGTGCTGGCCGCGCCGGTGATCCGCGATGTCAGCCGATCGATGAAGCTGCCGCCGAAGCGCTTCCTGATCCCGGTCTCGTACATGACCATCCTCGGCGGCTGCTGCACCCTGATCGGCACCTCCACCAACCTGCTGGTGAACGACATGGCGCGCAGTTCGGGCCAGCCCGGCTTCGGCTTGTTCGACATCACCGGACCCGCCCTCATCGTGGCCGCGGTCGGCGCGGTCTATCTGCTGATCGCCGCGCCCCGGCTGCTGCGCGACCGCGACGGCGACGCCGAAACCGCCTTCGCCCAGGCGGTCGAGGACGCCAGCGCCTCGCGCGGCGTGACGGTGGGGGACGCCAGCCTGTTCGCAGAGAGGCGACCGCTCGACCTCAAGCGTGCCGTGCCGTCGCTGGGCGTCTTCATCGCGGTGATCGTGGTTTCGGCCCTGGGCTACGCGCCTATCGCGGCCGCCGCGTTCACCGGCGCGGTCGTCCTCATCCTGACCCGGGTGATCAGCGCGGACGAGGCTTACCGCGGGCTGCGGCCGGAAATCCTGCTGCTGATCGCCGGGATGGTCGTGGTGGGCCTGTCGCTGGAGGTGTCCGGGCTCGCCGGCGTCGCGACCGATCGGTTGTCGGCGCTGGTCATGGGCCTCGGGCCGCACCTGGCCTTGGCGCTGTTCTACGTGATCGCGCTGGTGCTGACCGAGATCCTGTCGAACGCCGCGGTGGCCGTCCTGCTGACGCCCGTCGCCGTCGCCCTGGCCGAAAGCCTCGGCGTCAGTCCCCAGCCGTTTCTGGTGGGCCTGATGATCGCCGCCAGCGCCGCCTTCGCCACCCCGTTCGGCTACCAGACCAACGTCCTGGTCTATGAGATGGGCGGCTACAGCTACATGGACTTCGTGCGCATCGGCCTGCCCCTGAACGTGCTGACGGGGATCGCCGCGGTGCTGGCGATCCCCGTCTTCATGCCGTTCTGATCGGCTCAGGCCGCCTGGGCCTGGTCGGCGGTCGGCAGGCGGATCAGGTAGTCGAACGCCGACAGCGCCGCCTTCGAGCCTTCGCCCATGGCGATGACGATCTGCTTGTAGGGCGTGGTCGTCGCGTCGCCCGCCGCGAACACCCCGGGGACCGAGGTCGCGCCGCGGAAGTCGGTCTCGATCTCGCCGCGGCCGGTTAGCGCCACCGAGTCCTTCAGCCACTCGGTGTTCGGCACGAGGCCGATCTGAACGAAGACGCCTTCCAGGTCGACGTCGTGAATCTGGCCAGAGTTGCGGTCCTTGTAGACCAGCCCCGTCACCTTCTGGCCGTCGCCCTTCACCTCGGTGGTCAGCGCCGAGGTGACGATGCGGACGTTCGGCAGGCTGGCGAGCTTCCGCTGCAGCACCGCGTCGGCGCGCAGTTGGCTGTCGAACTCGATCAGGGTCACGTGGGCGACGATGCCGGCCAGGTCGATGGCGGCCTCGACGCCTGAGTTGCCGCCGCCGATCACCGCCACGCGCTTGCCCTTGAACAGCGGGCCGTCGCAGTGCGGGCAGTAGGCCACGCCCTTGTTCCGGTACTCGTCCTCGCCCGGCACGTTCATGGTCCGCCAGCGGGCGCCGGTGGCCAGGATGACGGTGCGGGACTTCAGGCTCGCGCCGTTCTCCAGCTCGACGGTGATCAGGCCGCCTTCCTCCTTCGCCGGGATCAGCTTCGCCGCCCGCTGGAGGTTCATCACGTCGACCTCATAGTCCTTCACGTGCTGCTCAAGGCCCGAGGCCAGCTTGGGGCCCTCCGTGTGTGGCACGCTGATGAAGTTCTCTATGGCCATGGTGTCCAGCACCTGGCCGCCAAAACGCTCGGCCGCGACACCGGTGCGGATGCCCTTGCGGGCGGCGTAGATGGCCGCCGCCGCGCCGGCCGGACCACCGCCCACCACCAGTACGTCGAAGGCGTCCTTGCCCTTGATCTTTTCGGCCGCCCGCGCACTCGCGCCGACGTCGATCTTGGCCAGGATCTGCTCCAGCTCCATGCGACCCTGAGCGAAGGGCTCGCCGTTCAGCAGCACGGTCGGCACGGCCATGACCTGGCGCTGCTCGACCTCTTGTTGGAAGAGCGCACCGTCGATCGACACGGCCTTGATGCGCGGGTTCAGCACGCTCATCAGGTTCAGCGCCTGCACCACGTCCGGGCAGTTCTGGCAGGACAGGGAGAAGTAGGTCTCGAACAGGAAGTCGCCGTCCAGCGCCTTCACCTGGTCGATGACTTCGGGCTCCACCTTCGGCGGGTGGCCGCCGACCCACAGCAGGGTCAGGACCAGTGAGGTGAACTCGTGGCCGAGGGGGAGGCCGGCGAACCGCACCGAGATTTCGGTGCCCGGCCGGGTGATCGCGAACGAGGGCTTGCGGGCGTCGTCGCCGTCGCGGCGGACGCTGACCTTCGACGA